>WNGL01008324.1_pt1 | contig 23393 bp, 21 predicted proteins | sample 5400591 | NCBI WGS metagenome assembly WNGL01 (sample SAMN13153377, study PRJNA577476) | soil metagenome | isolation source: 80 cm soil or saprolite under Garry oak tree replicate 1 | place: USA:California | collected 2016-06-15 | reverse complement strand
ACCCGCAGGGCTCCAGGCGGCTGCTGACCTTCCGGCTGGACCAGGAGCAGCGGCAGCGGCTCAGGGCGCGCCTGGCCCGCGAGGGCCGGACGATGTCCGAGGTGGTGACGCACGGGCTGCGCCAGTACGTAAAGCACGCGCGCCATGGCGCCGGGCCGGGGAAGGCGGGCACGCCAGTACTGCCCGAGCGGGTCGCCGCCCGGCTGCGCGAGCTCCGCTCGGCCGGGCACAGCGACCTGCTGTCCGCGACGCTGGCCGCGCTGAACGACGCGGGCTGGCCGCTGCGCCCGCTCGCCGAGGCCCTCGGCATCAGCCGTCAGGCGGTGCAGGCCCGGGTCCGCCGCCGGGCTCCGGCCGGGTTCAGGGAACGCGTGGTGGCCTCCGAGATTGTGCCCTGCGAGCCGCCGCCGCCGTTCCCGCAGCGGCGGGTGGCCAGCGCGGCCGGCTTCCGGCCGCACCTGACGATCAAGATCGACCACACGCTGCGGGCCTCGGCGCACCAGGCGGCGGCCGACGAGGGCAGTTCGCTGACCCAGGTCGTCGAGGCCATCCTGGATCGCTACCTGCGGCACGGCATGGCGAACGCGGATCAGGCGCCCCGCGAGGCCACCCGCTCACGGTAGAGCCGCTCGCGGTAGCCGGAATCCGGCTACTCGCGGCACAAGATGAGGATCATCCGCCACGCGTCGGCCGCGTCGACGGGCAAGTCGGTCTCGAAGTCGCCGTAGCTGGCCGCGACGGTGAAGCCGCCGGCCAGCCGGATGGCGGCGGTCAGCTCGGTCGCGGTCCAGAACCGGTTCGGCACGACATCGGTGACCGTCCGCACCGGGCCGCCGCGCCTGTGATAGGTGACGCTGACGTGTTCCCTGGTGACCTGCGTGACCGGATCGATCCGGTCCTGCGCGCCCCAGCGCACGCTCACCGTGCCGCCGCCGGTATCACTGCTCCATTCGCTGCTGGTCCGGCGCTCGGCGCCGAAGAAGTCCGCGGGATGGGCGAGCTCCATGATGTACAGGCCGTCCCGGTCCAGGTGGCGCCCCACCGCGGCCAGGTGGCTCAGCATGTCGTCGAGGACGAGCAGGTGGCACAGCGAGTTGAGCATGGTGATGGCCAGGTCGAAGCGGCCCGGCAGGCTGAAGTCCCGCATGTCGGCGTGGACCACGGTCAGGCGGGTCCCGTCCGCCGCCGCCAGGTCGCGGGCCCGCGCGCACATCGCCGGGCTCAGATCGAGCGCGGTGGCCTCCAGCCCGCGCCGGGCCAGGCTGCGGGCGTGCTCGGCCGGGCCGGCCGCGAGCTCGAGGACCGACCGCGGCGGGCCGGAATCCGGCCCGTGGTACTTGCCTGCCCACCGCAGCAGCGCGTCTGCCTCGGCCGGGACATCGCGGTAGGCGCATGCGGCCTCGTAGAACTCGGGCTCGTCATATATTCCGGGCACGTGACCATGATGCCGGACGTACCGTCCGGCTGGCGCCGTCGGCCAGTGACATTCGGACCGTGCAAAGTAACGTGCACTAGCCTCACGCATCGGCCTGCGGCAGACTGTCCGCATGATGACAGAGAGCCAGGCGCTGGAGACCCTGACGCGGCAGGACCCGGAGGCGGCCGGCGACGCGCGGGCCGCCCTGGCCTGGCTGACCGGCGACGAGGGTCTGGAGACGATCTCGCTGCTGCGCCTGCAGGAGTTCCTGTGGTACGCGCTGCCGGTGAAGTGGCCGATGTCCACTCCCGGCCGGGTCGGCGTGGCGAAGGCCCTGGGCCGCCTGTTCCTGCTGGCAGGCCTGGACCGGTACGCCGACGTGTGCTCCTCGGCGGGCACCGAGAAGATCATCACCGCCTACGCGGACGGGCACGAGGAAGGGATCGCCGCCTACACCGAGGCCATCGAGGAGTCGAACGCGGCGCCGCCGGACACCGAACTGCTGGCCTGGGGTTCGGTCATGGGATCGCAGGAGCGCGCCGCCTACGACGCCTGCGCGGCCGCGCTGGAACTGGCCTTCGCCTCCGGCGTGCTGAGCGTGGGCGCGCGCGGCTGGCGCATCAAGCGCGTGGAGATCGTCAACCGCTGGCTGACCGGCCGCCCCGCGGAAGACCCGGACAGCGGCACCGAAACGGGTCAGTCCCACGACGGCACGCCCGGGAACGAGAGCTGGCTGAGCCGGATCAGTGCCGAACGGATCGACGCGTGGGCGCACGGCCGGCCGGGTGAGCGGTCGCGGCTGGCCCGCAGCCTCATCCCGCGCCTGCTCGAGCCGCCCGCCGTCCCGGACGACCCGCTGCCCACGCTGCACTGGCTGCTCGATCACGCCGGCGAGGGCCTGCGGCTCACCGCCCGGCACTACATCGCTCCCGCCCTCGTCACCGAGGCGGTCGACACGTTCGGCTGGCGGGATCAGCTCGTCGGCACGCTCCGCCAGGAACTCGACGTGTTCCCGCTGCACACGCTGCGCGGCATGGCGCAGAGCGAGATGGGCGCGATCCGGCGCAGCCGCACCAGCCTGGTGCTCACCAAGACGGGCAAGCTCATGACGGCGGACCCCGCCGCCCGGTGGCACATCGGCACCGCGGCGCTGATCGGCCCGGACGACGGCCCGCAGCCGGACTTCTCGGTCGCGGTGCGCGAAGCCGCGCTGATGCTCATCCTGGCCAACGGCCCGACCGGGTACGACGAGCTGACCAGGCTGCTGACCGACATCCACGGCGTGGAGGGCTGGGCCGCCAGGGGCGGCATCAGCTCCGGTCTGGCCAGCGCCGTGCGCACCGAGCTCTACGCGCTGCGGCATCGGCTGTGGGCGCTCCACCTGCTCGGCACCGAACGCAGCTTCAGCGCGCCGCTGTCGCTGACCGAGACCGGGGTCGCGGCGGCGCTGTCCGCCCTGCTCGCCCGGGCCTTGCGCCCGCGGCACCACCTGGGCCTCGGATAACGGCACCCAGCTCAGGGGAAAGTAGCCGGTGTAGTTCTCGGCCAGCGTGGTGGCGGCCGCCCGGGACGAGATGACGTAGCGCAGCTGGGAAAGCTGCAGCTCGGCCCCGAACTGGTCCGCGTGCGGGTCCACGTGCAGCATCGACGTCATCCACCAGGAGAAGTGAGTGGCCCGCCAGACCCGGCTCAGGCAGGTATCCGAGTAGGTCTCGGCCGGCCCGGGCTGCCCGTCCTTGAGCAGGCTGGTCAGCGCCTTGGCCAGGGCGGTCACGTCGGCGAGGGCCAGGTTGAGGCCCTTGGCCCCGGTGGGCGGCACGATGTGCGCCGCGTCACCCGCCAGGAACAGCCGCCGGTAGCTCATGGGGGAGGCGACGAAGCTGCGCATCGGCGAGATGGCCTTCTCCGTGATCGGGCCTTCCTTCAGGTCCCATCCCGGCACGCCGAGCCGGTGCCGCAGCTCGGCCCAGATCCGGTCATCGGGCCATCGCTCGATATCCTCATCGGCCGGCACCTGCAGGTACAGCCGGCTGACCTGAGGCGTGCGCATGGTGTGGAGCGCGAAGCCGTCCTCGTGCCGGGCGTAGATGAGCTCGTCCGTGGACGGCGGCGCGGTGGCCAGGATGCCGAGCCAGGAATACGGGTACCCGCGCTCGGCCACCGTCACCAGGCCGGGCGGCATCGAGTCGCGGCAGATGCCGTGGAACCCGTCACAGCCGGCGATCGCGTCGCAGGTGACTTCGTGCCTCGTGCCCGCGGCGTCGGTGAAGCGGAGCACGGGCCGGTCGGTATCGAGCTCGCCTACCTCGGTGTCAGAGACCTCGAACTCGATCATGGCCCCGGCCGCGAGCCTGGCCTGGATCAGGTCCTTGACGATCTCGGTCTGGGCATAGATCGTCACCCAGCGGCCGCCGGTCAGGGCCCGGAAGTCCAGGTGGTGCCGCTCGCCCTCGAACTGGAGGTAGATCCCGCCATGTTCGAGGCCCTCGGCGTCCATCCGCTCGCCCAGGCCGACCGTGCGGAGCAGCTCGACCGTTCCGGCCTCGAGCAGGCCGGCCCGCTGCCGCGCCTCGCAGTAGGCCCGGCTGCGGTTCTCCACCACGACGGAATCGATGCCGCGCAGCGCCAGCAGGTGCGAGAGCAGCAGGCCGGCCGGGCCGGCGCCGACGATCCCGACTTGAGTGCGCCCGACGTTGGTATGCGAGCTGCCTGTCATCTCACTTCCAAGGTTAACCGTACGTAGGACGAACGATAGTTCATAAAGCGAACACAGAGGTGCGGGTCTATGATGTCATCGACCGAGCCAGGAGGCCCTCCCTTGACGGACAACCAAGATCAAAGTCATGACGGGGACTTCGTCCAGTCGCTTGAGCGCGGCCTGTCCGTGATACGGACCTTCGACGCGGAGCACCCGAAGCTGACGCTGAGCGAGGTGGCCGCGAGCACCGGCCTGAGCCGGGCCGCCGCCCGGAGGTTCCTGCGCACGCTGGTCCAGCTCGGTTACATGCGCAGCGACGGGAGCAGGTTCTCGCTGCGGCCCAAGATCCTCGAGCTCGGCTACGCGTACCTGTCCAGCCTGACCCTGCCCGAGGTGGCCATGCCGCACCTGGAGCAGCTGGTCGAGCAGGTGCACGAGTCTTCGTCGGTGTGCGAGCTCGACGGGAACGACGTCATCTACATCGCCCGCGTCCCGACCAAGCGGATCATGACCGTGACGATCAGCGTCGGGACCAGGTTCCCGGCCTACGCCACCTCGATGGGCCGGGTCCTGCTGGCCGCCCAGTCCGACGAATGGCTCGACGAGTACCTGGAATCGGCCAGGTTGCGCGGCCTGACCGGGCACACCATTACCAGTGCGACCGCGCTCCGGCGCGAGCTGCGCAAGATCAGGGCTCAGGGCTGGGCCCTGGTCGACCAGGAGCTCGAGGAGGGGCTGCGGTCGATCGCGGCCCCGATCCGGGATGCCGACGGCCAGGTCATCGCCGCCGTCAACGTCTCCACCCACGCCGGCCGGCGGACGCTGAACAGCATCGTCGAGGAACTGCTCCAGCCGCTGCTCGCCACCGCCCGGCGCATCGAGCTCGACCTGGCCAGCTCCCGCTCGTCGGCCCGCGCCCGCCCCGACGCCTGACCGCTCCGCCCGGTGCGCACCTGCCCTTGCTGACCGAGATCCAGGCCACCGACGCTGACGCCAGGCGCGTCATCGAGCGGATGACGGTGCCACGGTAGGACGACAGTGCCACACTAGTTTCCTATGCGTACGCTCGTCATCGACCATCCCCTGGTCAGCCACAAGCTCACCGCGCTGCGCGACGCCGCCAGCGACACCGCGACCTTCCGCAGCCTGACGGCCGAGCTGGTGACCTTGCTCGCCTACGAGGCCACTCGCGAGATGCGGGTGCAGCCGGTGTCCGTCGCGACGCCGGTGGGCATGGCCAGCGGCGTGAAGCTGGCCCGGCCCGTGCCGCTCATCGTGCCGGTGCTGCGGGCCGGCATCGGCATGCTCGAGGGCATGACCCGGCTGCTGCCGATGGCCGACGTCGGCTTCGTCGGGCTGCGCCGGGACGAGGAGTCCCTGGTGGCGTCGACCTACGCGGACCGGCTGCCCGCCGGCCTGGCCGGGCGGGATACGTTCGTGCTCGACCCGATGCTGGCCACCGGCGGCACGCTCGCCACCGTCATCAGCATGCTCGCCAACCGCGGCGCGGCGTCGGTGACGGCCATCTGCCTGCTCGCCGCGCCCGAGGGCCTGCGGCACGTCGAGGCCGCCTTCGCCGCCGACGAGGTACGGGTGGTGACCGCCGCGGTGGACGAGCGGCTGAACGACCGGGGGTACATCGTGCCGGGCCTCGGGGACGCCGGCGATCGCCTGTTCGGCCAGATCTAGCCCTGCCTACCGGGCTCTGTCTATACGGGCTCTGCCTATACGGGCTCTGCCTATACGGGCAGGGCACTGGGCTCTCGTGCGGTACTACCGGGCACCGCCATCGCTCCGGGACTGGCCCCCCACATCCACAGTGGGCGATGCCCCGCCGCCGAGCCCAGCACCCTGCCAAGTACAGCTAATCAAGACGTATCTACCCGCGGATACCCCCGAGTCCGGGGTTACCCCAGATCCGCCAGCGGAAGAGAATCCGGCCTAGACTATCCAGATCGCGCTCCGTCAGCGCCGCACCGCAGGTAGGAAACCGATGTTGTGCCAGATTGCCGGGACCGCATTATGCCACTGAGCTCGCACGTCAGCACGGCGTCAGGGCAGAAGATGCTCGTCGCCGAGGGCACCCGGCTGATATTCGGCCGGGGGCCCGGAGTTGACCTGATGATCGCGGCCGGCCGGGGACTGTCCCGGCGGGCGGGCCTGGTGACCGCGATGGCGGCCGGCGTCTGGATCGCCAACATCAGCCGCACCCACGCGCTGTACGTCGAAGGCGACGGCTACCAGGTCAGGCTGCCGCGGATGGAGTACGACGGCGAGCCCGCCAACGGCTGGTTCGTGCATGCGGGCACGGCCCTGGTCGGCTCCCGCGCCATGCTCGACGACGGGCAATCGCTGGTCGTGACGGTCACCGGCCAGTACGAGGAGGCCACGGCACCGTCAGGTCAGCCGGGCCGCCGGGCTGGCTGGGCCGAGGGAGACGAGGCCGAGGGAGACGAGCAGGCCGCGACCGGGCTGGCCGACGAGGGCGAGTGGACCGACGAGGTCTATGCCGCCAATGCGGCGGGCCAGGCGGAGACAGACGGCGCCGGAGCCTGGCGGGGCGGACCGGGGCAGGCCGGACCGGGACGCTCCGGACCGGGGCGGGCCGGCGCCGGGATGGCCTATGCCCGGCTGACCCAGGCCGAGCTAGCCGACGCCGGGGTGCCAGGGAAGGCCGACGGGCCCGGGGCGGCCAGGGACGGCGACGGCACGCTGCTGCCGTTCTACCTGGACCCGATGACCAAGCTCTTCCTCGTCGCGCTGATCTGGTGCCGGCCGTGGCTGATCGATCCGAGCGCGACCAGGCCGCTGCCGCGCACGCCGGAAATCGCCCGCGGGGCCCTGGAGGTGACCGGCGCCTATCACGAGCTGGAGCGGTTCGAAGCCGACCCGGAGTACCGCGACCTGCTCTCGGCCCGGGTGGCCGAGCACATCAAGGTGCTCCGGCGCAAGATCGCCGACCGCGGGCTGGCCGCCGCCGACGTCCGGCTCTCGGACGAGGTAGCCGTCCGGATCCTTATCGAGCACGGCATCATCACCTCCGCCGACCTGAGCCGGCTGGATGACCCCGCCTGGCGCTCCCGCCAGGAAGACCTGTGGTGGACCCAGGGCTGATCAGACACCTGGCGGTATCACGATGAAGACCGTGGTGGCGTTGCTGCCGCCTGATCCGAACACCTCGACGATGAACTGTCCCAGCCGCAGCGCGCCGGGGAAGAGCTTGTTGATGTTCAGGCGCAAGGTCCCGTCCGGGGCGACGGCCGGCTTGACCGGGGCCGTGCGGTGGAACGTGGCATTCGGCGCCAGCTGCGGCGGGCTATTCCAGGTCAGCGAGACCGTGACGGAGGTCCCTGGAGCGAAGCCGCGGCCCAGGACGACCCACGCGGCATTGGCGGTGCCCTTGCTCTGGTTGAGCATGCACAGGGCCGGAGGGCGGGTGTTCGCGGCCGGCGTGCCGCACACCGTGTCCGGCGCCACCGGCGGCGCCGCGGGCAGCGGCAGCGAGCCGGACGTCTGTTTCGGGCTGGTGGAGTCCGGGGAGCTCGAACTGCTGAGCGCGGCGCCGAGGATGACGCCGACCACGACCAGGGCCGCCCCGACGGAAGCCCATCCGGCCCAGGCCATGTGCGTCCGGAGCCACCGCCGCCAGCCGGAGCCGCCCGGACCCGGCCGCCCGGACCCGGGCTTGCGCTGTGTCCCGGGCTTGCGCTGTGTCCCGGGCTTGCGCTGTGTCCCGGGCCTGCGGCGGGGAACGGGCTTGTAGGAGGCGGGAAGTTCGGTGTAGGAGGCGGAGGTGGCGTCGTCGCCGCGGTCCTCGGCCGGCCCCAGGACGCCCAGCTGCGGGCTGCGCTGGTACTCGCTGATGAGGGCCATCGCCTTGTCCGGCAGGTAGGAGTGCTCCTCGTCCGGGCCGGCCTGGGCCACGGTGAAGTCCCCGAGCTGGACCAGCATGGCCGAGGAGGTCGGCCGCTGCCGCGGCACGCGGTGCATGCAGGCGCTGATGAGCTCGGTGAGCTCGCCGGGCAGGCCGGACAGGTCAGGTTCCTCGGTCGCCAGCCGGGCCAGCACGTCCATGACCGTGGCGCCGGAGTAGGGCGGGTGCCCGGTGGCCGCGAACAGCAGCGTCGCGCCGAGGGAGTACACGTCGCTGGCCACCGACGCCTCATGGGTGTCCCTGGCCTGCTCGGGCGCCATGTACGCCGGGGTGCCGACCGCGCCGCGCGAGGTGGTCCGGCCCATCCGCTCGGCCGCCCGGGCCACGCCGAAGTCGATCACCCGCGGCCCGTCGGGCGCGATCAGCACGTTCGACGGCTTCAGGTCCCGGTGCACCAGCCCGGCCCCGTGGATCGACGCGAGCGCCTCCGCGCACCCGGCGGCCAGCCACCGCACGGTGGCCACCGGCAGCGGGCCGCAGGCCAGCACCAGCCGGGACAGCGAGGGCGCCGGCACGTACGCGGTGGCCAGCCAGGGAATGTCGGCCTCCGGGTCGGCCTCGACCACCGCGGCGGTGAACACGCCGCTCACCTTCCTGGCCGCCGCCACCTCCTGCGCGAACCGGGTGCGGAAACCCGCCTCCTCGGCCAGCTCCACCCGGATCGTCTTGACCGCGACCAGCCGCCCGGCCGCCGAACGCCCCAGGAACACCTGCCCCATCGACCCCGAGCCGAGGCGGCCGAGCACCACGTACGGCCCGATTCGCTCCGGATCCCACCTGCGCAGCGCCTCACGTCCCGGCTGCGACCCCATCTAGGCCCCTCCCTCACCCCCGTTCGCGGGCCGGCTTGGACTGTGCTGATGAGAACAGCGCCGACTTCAAACAGTGCGAATTCAACAGTGCGAATTCAAACAGGGGCCAGGATCCATCATGCCGAATCGTTCCGGCAATATGCAGTGCCTTCCCATCGTTTGTGGCGCATGGGGATGGAGAGAAACCAATACCCGTTCGGTATGATTATTCGCTTTTATCCTTGGCGGCGGGCACCCCGCAAGGTGATGGGGACCACCGCGTCGCTCACCGCCCGGGCGGTGGCAAAACCCGGCTTGATGACGGTATTGATGAGGTGCAGCCGCTCGTCGAAACCGGCGAACGCGCTCTTCATCGCGTTGATCGTCAGCCATTCCACGTCGGACCAGCCGTAGCCGAACTCCTCGGCCAGCCGGTGGAACTCCGAGCTGAGCGTGACCTGGCTCATCAGCCGGTTGTCGGTGTTCACCGTGACCCGGAACGAAAGCTGACGCAGCACCCGGAGCGGGTGCAGCGCGATCGACGGCGCCGCGCCGGTCTGGACGTTCGAGGTCGGGCACATCTCCAGGGGAATCCGGCGGTCGCGGATGTAGGCGGCCAGCCGGCCGAGCCGGACGCTGCCCTGCCGGCTGATCTGGATGTCGTCCGCGATGCGCACCCCGTGGCCCAGCCGTTCGGTGCCGCACCACTGCACCGCTTCCCAGATCGACGGCAGGCCGAACGCCTCGCCCGCGTGGATGGTGATGTGGAAGTTCTCCCGCTTGATGTACTGGAACGCGTCCAGGTGCCTGCTCGGCGGCCAGCCCGCCTCGGCGCCCGCGATGTCGAAGCCGACGACGCCCAGGTCCCGGTAGCGGACCGCGAGCTCGGCTATCTCCAGCGATCTGGCCGCCGTTCGCATGGCGGTGAGCAGGGCGTACACCTTGATTCCCCGCCCCTGGCAGCCCTCGCGGAAACCGTCGAGCACCGCCTCGACCACCTCGTCCAGGCTGAGCCCGCGCTCCGTGTGCAGCTCGGGCGCGAACCGGACCTCGGCGTACACCACCCCGTCGGCGGCCAGGTCCTCCGCGCACTCCGCGGCCACCCGCCGCAGCGCATAAGGGGTCTGCATGACCGCGACCGTGTGCCGGAACGCGTCCAGGTAGATTTCCAGGTGACCGCGGTGCGCGCCCTCGGTGAGCCGCTGGGTCAGTTCTTCTACGTTGTCACCGGGCAGGTCGGTGTAACCAGTCTCGCGGGCCAGTTCGAGGATGGTCCGCGGTCGCAGGCCGCCGTCCAGATGATCGTGCAGCAGCACCTTTGGAGCTGCCCGGATCTCGGCAAGTGTCAGCACCCCACCATTCTGCTACGCAGCAGGGACGTGCTCGATAACCGGGGGGTCGTGTCGGAGGGTAACTGTTTGATTACTGACCGTTATGGCACCTTCTAGGGCGGCCAGGGCCGGGCCGAAGCGGTCCCTGTCGTCGGCGCGCAGCTCCAGCAGGGGCTGGCCCGCCTGCACCGCCTCACCCGGCTTGGCCAGGCAGATGATGCCCGCGGCCGCGCTGACGTCATCTTCCTTGCGGGCCCGGCCGGCGCCGAGCCGCCACGCCGCGGTGCCCACCGCGAGTGCGTCAAGCCCGGTCAGCCAGCCGGACGCGGGAGCCGGCAGCACCCGGGTATGCGCCGCCCGGGGCAGCGGGGCGTCCGGGTCGCCGCCCTGCGCGCGGACCATCTCCCGGTACGCGGCCAGCGCCCGGCCGTCCGCGATGGCGGCGGCAGGATCGGCGTCGAGGCCGGCCAGCGCGAGCATCTGCCGGGCCAGCGCGAGGGTGACCTCCATCAGGTCGGCCGGGCCCTCGCCGCGCAGCGCCAGGACGGACTCCTCCACCTCCACGGCGTTGCCGACGGCCCGCCCCAGCGGCACGTCCATCCGCGTCAGCAGCGCCCTGGTGCGCACGCCGTGTTCCGCGCCGAGGGCGACCATCGTGGTGGCCAGCTCGCGGGCCTCGTCCCGGCTCTTCATGAACGCGCCGCTGACGCGCCGCTGCCGACCTTGACGTCGAGGACGAGCGCGCTGGTTCCCTCGGCGATCTTCTTGGACATGATCGAGCTGGCGATGAGCGGGATGGACTCGACCGTCCCGGTGACGTCGCGCAGCGCGTAGAGCCTGCGGTCCGCCGGGGCCAGGCCGGACCCCGCGGCGCAGATCACGCAGCCGGCGTCGGCCAGCACGGCGAGCGTCTGCGCCGGGGTCAGCCCGGTGCGGAATCCCGGGATAGACTCGAGCTTGTCGAGGGTGCCGCCGGTGTGGCCGAGCCCGCGCCCGGACAGCTGCGGCACGGCGGCGCCGCAGGCCGCGACCAGGGGCGCCAGGATCAGGCTGACCTTGTCGCCCACCCCGCCGGTCCGCCCACCCCGCCGGTCGAGTGCTTGTCCACGGTCGGCCTGGCGATCGAGGACAGGTCGAGCCGGTCCCCGGAGGCGATCATGGCCGCGGTCCAGGCCCGCAGCTCGGCACCGTCAAGCCCGCGGAAGAAGATCGCCATCAGCAGCGCGGACATCTGCTCGTCGGCGACTTCGTGCCGCGCGTAGGCGTCGAACAGCCACCTGATCTCGTCGTCGGCGAGCCGGAGCCCGTCCCGTTTGGCCCGGATCAGCGTGGCCGCGTCGGTCACCGTACCTCCCGGCGGCCGGCCAGATCGGTACCGGTGAAGGCGGCCGGGAGCAGGACCTTGAGCTCGACCGGGCCGTCCGCGGTATCGACCAGCAGGTCGCCGCCGCCGGCCTCGAGCAGCAGCTGCCGGCAGCGGCCGCAGGGCAGCAGCGGATCGCCGTCGCCCGCGACCACGGCGACTGCCCGCAGCGGGCCGGCGCCCGCCGCATGCAGGGCGCTGACCAGGCCGCATTCGGCGCACAGGGTCAGGCCGTAGGAGGCGTTCTCCACGTTGCAGCCCATGACGACCTGCCCGTCGCCGGCCTGCCCGGCCGCGCCGACCCGGAGCCCGGAATAAGGAGCGTAGGCACGTCCGGCCGCGGCTACGGCGGCGGCCCGGAGCGCCGGCCAGTCGATGATCACCTAAGAGACTTTAAAGGACTAGGGTCCGCCCGGATAAGGCGGCAGGGTTGCCATATCCGAGCGGACCCTTCTCACGTCCTGCGCGGCCCGCTGCAGGGAAGCTCGCCGCGCCAAGAGCAAGAAACTCTGCTTCAAATCATGCCCAACTAGTTGCTAGGTCCCACACTGGAAGAAGTTCAGATGTGGTTAAGATCTGCGTCCGGTTCGGAGCAGGCAGGTTTCGTGCTTAACGTGGAGGCCGTGAACGCACGTCTCGGCCGGGTTCTCGTGGTGGAAGATGACCCCGGCATCGCCACCCAACTGGTCCGCGGGCTGACCCGGGCGGGCTACGAAACCGGCAGCGTCACTACCGGCCAGGCGGCCCTCGACTGGCCGGTGCCCGACGTGGTGCTGCTGGACCTCGGCCTGCCCGACATCGACGGCGTGGAGGTCTGCCGGCGGCTCCGCCAGGCCTGCGACGCGGCCATCATCATCGTGACGGCGCGGGGCGAGGAATCCGACCGCGTCCTGGCCCTCGACGAGGGGGCCGACGACTACCTGATCAAGCCGTTCGGGCTGCAGGAGCTGCTGGCCAGGATCAGGGCCGTGCTCCGCCGCAGCCGCCAGCCGGCCGGCCAGGTGCTGCAGCACGGTCCGCTCACCGTCGACCTGCGCACCCACAAGGTCGCCGTGAACGGGAACCAGATCGCCGTGACGCCCAAGGAGTTCGCCATCCTGGAGTGCCTGGCCAGCGACCCGGGCCGGGTAGTCAGCCGCCAGGAGATGCTCGAGCGCGCCTGGGACGAGCACTGGTACGGCCCGACCAAGGTGCTCGACGTGCACATGGCGGCGCTGCGGAAGAAGCTCGGGGACCCCGGCCTGATCGAGACGGTCTACGGGCACGGCTTCCGGCTCGCGGATCAGGACGGCGCGCCGTGACCAGGCGGATCCTGCTCGTTCTGCTGGCCTTCACCGCCACGGTACTGGTGGGCGCGGTGGTCCCGCTGACCCTCGACGCGGCCGCGCACGACCGGTCGTCGTTCATCCAGGCCACCGCGGGCATGGCGCGCACCGACGCGGCGATCGCCCAGCCCCGCCTGGAGGCCATCGCGAAGAGCGGTTCGAAGGCAGGCGGCTACGCCCCGCTGGTCCCCGTGTTCACCGAGGTGCAGCAGGCCGGCGACGGCCTGCTGATCCTGCTGAGCCGGCGCGTCGTGAGCCTCGATGGCCAGCCGCATATCCAGCAGACCCAGCTCAACGAGAAGGGCACCATGCCGGCCGGGAACTGGAGGCAGCTGGCCGGGCAGGCGGACCAGCAGGCCGGGCCCTCGGGCCAGGCGCGCCAGACAATCCAGCCCAAGACCGTGACCACGGGATCGTGGGTGGTCGCGGCGGCGCCGGTGTACAGCGCCCGAGGCGCGGGCCTGGTGGGCACGGTGATCCTGGCCAGGTCCGCGAAATCCCTCGACAACGACATCGTGGCGCTGTGGGTCATCCTCGGGACGGTCGCCGTCGTGGCGATGATCGGCGCGGCGCTGCTGGCGTCCGGCCTGGCCCGCTGGGTGAACAGGCCGCTGGCCCGGCTGGACGGCGCGGCCGGCCGGCTGGCCGACGGTGACCTGGCCATCCGGGCCGTGGTCGGTTCCGGGCCCCCGGAGCTGCGCCGCCTGGCGACGACGTTCAACACCATGGCCGGGCGGCTCGAGGCCCTGGTGCACGGGAACCGGGCCGTGATCGCGGACGTGTCGCACCAGCTGCGCACCCCGCTGGCCGCGTTGCGGCTGCGGCTCGACCTGCTCGCCGCGGACACCGCTCAGTCGGACCCCGCGACCGGGCACGAGCTGGCCGGCGCGCTCGAGGAGCTGGCCCGGCTGTCCCGGCTGGTGGACGGCCTGCTCGCGGTGGCGCGCGCGGAGAACGTCGTGCCGGTGCCCACCGCGGTGGACCTGACCGAGGTGGCCAGGGAGCGGGTGGTGGCCTGGCACCCGGTGGCCGACGACCGGGGCATCACGCTCGAGGCGCCCGCAGCGGGCCCGGAAGAGGGCAGAGCCCGGCCGCGCCCGCCGGTGCTGGCCTGGATGGGCGAGGGTCACCTGGAGCAGGTCCTGGACAACCTGATCGCGAACGCGCTCGACGCGCTGGACGCGGGCCGTCATGTCACCGTGACCGCTACGGCCACCGCGGCCGGCGCGCAGGTCACCGTGACCGACGACGGCCCCGGCATGAGCGCCGAGGACCGGGAGCGCGCCTTCCTGCGGTTCACCACCTCGAACCCGAACGGCACCGGGCTCGGCCTGGCCATCGTGCACCGCCTGGTCACCTCGAACGGCGGCACCGCCCGGCTGGCCGAGACCCCGGGCGGCGGGCTCACCGTCGTGCTCGACTTCCCCGGCGTGCCGTCCGGCAACGCCGCCCCGGAGTACTCCGCGCCCGCGCAGGACCTCGCCAGCCTGTAGGCCCGCGGCCCGGTGCGCAGAAAGCCCGGTACGCAGAAAGCACTGCCCGCGCGCTTTGTACGAAGGCACCAAAGACCCCGGACGCAGACCCCAGATGTATGTCTGGCAGGCCAGGAGTGCCATCATGATCGGGTTCCGATTCGGCAACGAGCAGGCCGGATGGCCGTGTGTCCCTTCCCTGCGAAGACCACCGGGCATAGCCTGCGGGACAACCCAGGACGAATGCGAGGCCAGGCGCTGTAGCGCGCTGGCCCAGTGGAGGTAAGCGTGAAACACAGCGCATGGGCCACGGCGGTGCTGGCCGTGTCCGCGACGATGGTCATCGCCGCGTGCGGCAGCAGCCACAGCTCGGCCTCGTCCGGCGGCAGCACGTCAGCGAGCGCGCCGGCCAGCTCGGCGGCGGCGGGCACCAAGACCCTCGGCTGCATGGTCACCGACACCGGCGGCATCAACGACCGGTCGTTCAACGCCTCGTCGTGGGCGGGCATGCAGGCGGCCGCGAGCGCCAACCCCAACGTCACCGTCAAGTACCTGCAGTCGACGACCCAGAGCGACTACACGCCGAACATCAACGCGTTCATCAGCCAGAAGTGCAACATCATCGTCACCGTCGGCTTCCTGATGGGCGCCGCGACGGAGGCCGCGGCCAAGGCCAACCCGAACCAGAAGTTCGCGATCGTGGACTGCTCCTACGCATCGGGCTGCCTGACCGGCACCAAGGAATCCAACATCGACCAGTTGGTGTTCAACACCGTGCAGGACGGCTTCCTCGGCGGCTACCTGGCCGCGGGCATGAGCAAGAGCGGCAAGGTCGCGACGTTCGGCGGGATTGAGCTGCCCACCGTGACGATCTACATGGACGGCTACTGGGACGGCGTGCAGTACTACAACAGCAAGCACAACACGCACGTGCAGGTGCTCGGCTGGAGCGAGAAGACCCAGAAGGGCTCGTTCACCGGTGACTTCACCAACCAGACCAAGGGCCAGACGCTGACCCAGACGTTCATCAGCGAGGGCGCGGACATCATCTTCCCGGTCGCGGGCAACGTCGGGCTCGGCGCGGCCAAGGCGGTCCAGAGCGCGGACAGCTCGGCCGGCAGCAACAAGGTGAACATGGAGTGGGTGGACGTCGACGGCTGCGTCAGCGCGGCGACGTACTGCCAGTACTTCATCACCAGCGTGGAGAAGGGCGTCACGGCGTCGGTGAAGGCCACCGTGCTGAGCGCGGCCACCGGCACGTTCCAGGGCGGCTCCTACGTCGGCACGCTGGCCAACGGCGGGGCGGTGCTCGCTCCGTTCCACGACTTCGCGAGCAAGATCCCGGCCGCCCTGCAGACCGAGCTCAAGCAGATCCAGGCGGGTATCCAGAGCGGCTCCATCCAGACGCCGACGAAGGCCCCGGTCACCGCCGGGTAAACGGGTACAAGGGTGAATGTGGCAGCGGTGCGGCGTCACGGCGGTACCGCTGCCACATCGGCGCTCTGAACAAGGGGTCCCCGTGGAACTTGAGCTGAAGGGCATCACCAGGCGTTTCGGTTCGCTGGTGGCCAACGACCGGATCGATCTATCGGTGGCCCCAGGTCAGGTGCACGCTCTGCTCGGCGAGAACGGCGCAGGCAAGACCACGCTGATGAACGTCCTGTACGGATTGCTGCAGCCCGACGAGGGGGAAATCCTGCTCGACGGGAAGGCGGTCCGGTTTCATACGCCGAAGGACGCCATCGCGGCCGGCATCGGGATGGTGCATCAGCACTTCATGCTGGTGCCTGTGTTCACCGTGGCGGAGAACGTGACCCTCGGCATCGAGGAGACCCGCCCGCCCGGCCTGCTCGACCGGCGCAAGACCCGCCGGGACGTGCAGGAGCTTTCCCGCCGGTACGGTCTTGACATCGATCCGGACGCGCTGGTGGAGAACCTGCCGGTCGGCATCCAGCAGCGGGTCGAGATCGTCAAGGCGCTGGTCAGGCAGGCGACCGTGCTGATCCTCGACGAGCCGACCGCGGTGCTCACCCCGGCCGAGACGCAAGACCTGTTCCGCATCGTCAGGCAGCTGAAGGCCGGCGGCACGTCGGTCGTCTTCATCTCGCACAAGCTCAAGGAAGTCCAGGCCATCGCCGACACGATCACCGTGCTGCGCCGCGGCGCGGTCGTCGGCGAGAAGCCGCCGTCCGCCACCGAGGACGAACTCGCCTCGATGATGGTCGGCCGGAACGTGCAGTTGCGGGTGAGCAAGCAGGCGGCCAAGCCCGGCGACGTCATGCTTGACGTGTCCGGCCTGACCGTCGCCGACGAGACCGGCCGGGTCTGGGTGAACGGGATGTCCTTCCAGGTCCGGACCGGCGAGATCCTGGGCGTGGCCGGGGTGCAGGGCAACGGGCAGACCGAACTGTGCGAGGCGCTGATGGGCCTGCGGCCCGCGGTGGACGGCCAGGTCGTGCTGGACGGCCGCGACCTCACTCACGCCACGCCGGCCCGGCGGCTGCGCGCGGGCATCGCCTACGTCCCCGAGGACCGGCAGGAAGACGGGCTGATCGGCGACTTCTCGGTGGCCGACAACATGGTGCTCGACGCGTACAACCAGCCGCCGTTCGCCTCGGGCATCAACCTCAACCTCGGCGCGATCGCCAGCAACGCGGCCGAGCGGGTGCGGGAATTCGACGTCCGCACCCCCTCCCCGCAGGCGCCGGTCGGCACGCTGTCCGGCGGCAACCAGCAGAAGGTGATCCTGGCCAGGGAACTGGCGCGAGAGCACAAGGTCCTCATCGCCAGCCAGCCGACTCGCGGGCTCGACGTCGGCTCGATCGAGTTCGTGCACCGCCGCATCGTCGAACAGCGCGACCACGGCGTGGCCGTGCTCATCGTCTCCGCCGAACTCGACGAGATCTACGCGCTCGCAGACCGGATCGCCGTCATGTACGAAGGCAAGATCACCGGTATCCGGCCGCCGGCCGTGCCGGCCGAGGAACTCGGGCGGCTGATGGCGGGCGGGGCCGACATCGTCCCCATGCCGGCGCCCGAGCCACCGGTGCCCGAACCGCCGGCCCCGGCTGAGGCGCCGGAAGCAGGAACATCATGAGCGAGCCCGTGCCCCCGCCCGCCACCGGGCCGCCGGAAGCGGAGGAGCAGGCCGCACGCGGCTCGTTCGGCCGGGTCCTGCGCGAGGCGATCCTCGAGGGCAACTCCTTCACCATCACGGTCCTGGCCGTCTTCACCGCGCTGGTGGTAGGCGGCCTGATCAACGCGTTCACCAACACGACCGTCCTGCATGCCTGGGGCAACGTGTTCTCGGCTCCTGGCCATGCGTTCGCCCAGGCCTGGGACACCGCGGTGGGCGCCTACGTGGCGCTGTTCGAGGGTGCGGTCTTCAACCCGCACACGGTCGCGGCGCTGTTCCAGCAGGCGTCCATCGCCACGGCGATCCACGACGGCTACCTCGGCGCGGTCTTCAGCCCGATCTCGGAGACCTGCGTCCAGGCCACGCCGCTCATCCTGGCCGGCCTCGCGGTCGCCATCCCGTACCAGGCGGGCATGTTCAACATCGGCGCCCAGGGCCAGTTCATCGGCGGCGCGATCGTCGCCACCTACCTCGGTTACGGCGTCAGCCTGCCGGTCGTGGTGCACGTGGTCGTCTGCGTGATCGGCGGCTTCGCCGGCGGCGCGGCGATCGGCTGGATCGTCGGCGAACTCAAGGCGCGGACGGGCGCGCACGAGGTGATCGTCACGATCATGCTCAACTACGTGCTGGCCTACTTCCTGACCTACCTGCTCTCCTACCGCTACCTGATGCAGGCGCCGGGGACCGTCAACCCGATCACCCCGCCGATCGCGGGGAACGCGCACCTGCCGCTGCTTTTCGGCTCGCACCTGCGCATCAACGCGGGCTTCCTGCTCGCGCTGGCCTGCGCGGCGGGCATCTGGTGGCTGCTGAGCCGCACCACCGTCGGGTTCGAGTTCCGCAGCATCGGCAAGAACCCCAGCGCCTCCCGGGTGGCGGGCATCAGCGTCGAGCGCAACTGGGTCCTGGTCATGCTGATCGCCGGCGGCCTGGCCGGCCTGGCCGGCGCGACGGTCATCCAGGGCACCGACTTCACCCTCAACAACCAGAGCTTCGGAACCTACGGAATCGACGCCATCACGGTCGCGCTGCTCGGCCGGGGCCGGCCGCTCGGCGTGGTGTTCGCCGGCCTGCTCTTCGGGGCGCTGCACGCCGGGGCGCCGCTGATGCAGGCCGCGACCGGCACCCCGGTGGATATGGTCGAGGTGCTGCAGGCGATCATCGTCCTGTTCGTCGCGGCACCCCCGCTGATCCGGTCGATCTACCGGCTGCGGGCGGCCAGGGCCGGCGGCGTCGGGCTCGTCCTGTCCAAGGGGTGGAACGCATGACGATCACCGAGCGCGTCCCCACCGTGCTGGCGGCCGGCATCGCTCCCGGCAGTGCCTTCCGGCGGTGGCTGGCACCCGCGGCGTTCGGCTTCTTCGGGCTCATCGACCTGCTCGTGCTCGGGCTGTACTCGCACAAGGGCGACGCGACCTTCGCGTTCTCGCAGCCGTTCGCCAAGGTGACCGTGCCGGACCTGACCCTGCCCGCCGCGGTCACCTGCTACGTGTGCGGCGGGATCTCGATCGCGGCGGCATTGCTTGTCGCCTTCCTGCCGTTGAGCAAGGTGTGGCGGCGGGCGGCCATGGCGCTGGTCACGTTCTTGTTCATCGTCTCGCTGCTGTGCTGGGCCGACGCCGGGCTGACCACCGGGGTCAACGCGGTGAACCTGCTGCAGGGCACCTTCGCCGGGTCGATCCCCATCATGCTCGGCGCGCTGACCGGCGTCATCTGCTCCCGGTCCGGCGTGATCAACGTGGCCATCGAGGGCCAGTTGCTGCTCGGTGCCTTCACCGCGGCGATCGTGGCCAGCGGCACCGGCTCGCTGTGGCTGGGGCTGCTCAGCGGCGCCCTGGCCGGCTCCCTGGTGGGTCTGCTGCTCGCCGTCTTCGCCATCGGGTACCGGGTGGACCAGGTCGTCCTCGGCGTGGTCATCAATACGCTGATCCTCGGCCTCACCGGATACCTGTACGACGACCTGATGATCCCTTACCAGAACACGCTGAACTCGCCCGCGACGTTCTCCGCCATCAAGATCCCGCTGCTCGGCGATATCCCGATCATCGGCCCGGTCTTCTTCGACTCGACGATCTTCCTGTACCTCACCTACATCGCGCTGGCCGGAGTGCAGGTGGGCCTGTTCAGCACCCGGTGGGGACTGCGCACCCGGGCCATCGGCGAGCACCCGGTCGCGGCCGACACCGTAGGCATCCAGGTGATCGCGATGAGATACCGCAACGTCATCGGGGCCGGGATCATCGCCGGCGTCGGCGGCGCCTACTTCACGATCGGCTCGGTCGGGTCCTTCGGCAAGGAAATGTCCTCGGGCGAGGGTTACATCGCGCTCGCCGCGATGATCTTCGGGCGGTACAGCCCGTTCGGCGCGGTCGCGGCGGCGCTGCTGTTCGGGTTCACGACTCAGCTGCAGTCGATCCTGTCCACTCTCAACACGCCGATCCAGTCGAACCTGCTGCTGATGAGCCCGTACATTGTCACGATCATCGTGCTGGCCGGGCTCGTCGGCAAGGTCCGCGGTCCCCGGGCCGAAGGCATCCCCTACGTCAAGGCGTAAATTTCATGCCGAACGGGTGGGGTTACCCGTCTCCCCGGCCCGCGACCGCGGCAGCGCCGGCCGCGGCAGCGCCGGCCGCGGCAGCGGCCGCGGCAGCGGCCGCGGCAGCGTCGGCCGAGGCAGCGGCACCGGCACCGGCGGCGCCTGCGCTCTGGGGCGGAAGCGTCCAGAGCGACGGGCGTGACTCACATGCGGTCGCGAGCGCCAATTTGCCGGGTTGATTCGGGCTTCCGGGTGGATTTTGGGGTCTATAGTGCACCAAACTCACCCAGAAGCCCCAATCCACCCAGATCTTTGAGCGAGGGCCGGTTATGGGACATGGGCAGATTGAAGTGAGTGGGACGAGTGACGGCTGAGGCTGAGTTGCGGACCGCGGTGGAGGACTGGATCGCGGACGACCCGGACGCGGGCGACCGGGCCGAGCTTCAGGAGCTGCTCGACCGGGCCTTCGGCCGCGCGAGCACCGATGCCGACGTGGGGGCGGGTGCCAGCGTGGGGGCAGATGCCGGGGCGGTCGCCGAGCTGCGGGACCGGTTCGCGGATCGGCTGCACTTCGGGACGGCGGGGCTGCGCGGCGCGGTCGCCGCCGGGCCGAACCGGATGAACCGGGCCGTGGTCAGGGCGGCGACCGCGGCGGTGGCCGGCTGGCTGCTCGCGCCGGGTGCGGCGGGCCAGGACGGCGGGGCGCGGCGGGACGGCGTGGTGGTGGGGTGCGACGCGCGGCACCGGTCGGCGGAGTTCGCCGAGGAGGTGGCCGGGGTGCTGGCGGGCGCGGGCATCCCGGTGCACATGCTGCCGCGCCCCTGCCCCACTCCCCTGCTCGCGTTCGCGGTCCGCCACCTCGGCACGGCGGCCGGGGTGATGATCACCGCCAGCCACAACCCGGCCGCCGACAACGGGTACAAGCTCTACCTGAGCGACGGCGCCCAGGTCATCCCGCCCGCCGACGCCGAGATCGAGGAGCGCATCGCGGGCCTCGGGCCGCTGGCGCGGATCCCGGTGGCCGCGGGCGGCAGCCCGCTGATCACCCGGCACGGCGACGACATCGCTCAGGCGTACCTGACAGCGGTCGTGGCCGCCGCGGCGGGCCCCGCGGCTGATCACAGCCCGGGCCTGAGCGTGGTTTACACGCCGATGCACGGCGTGGCGGGCCAGCTCATGCTGCGGGCGCTGCGGCTGGCGGGCTTCGCGGCGCCGCACCTGGTAGCCGCGCAGGCAGAGCCCAACCCGGACTTCCCGACCGTCGCCTTTCCCAACCCGGAGGAGCCGGGCGCCCTGGACCTGGCGCTGGCCGACGCCCGCCGGATCGGCGCCGACCTGGTGGTCGCCAGCGACCCCGACGGGGACCGGCTCGCCGTGGCCGTGCCTGACCCGGCGGCCGGCTGGCGGATGCTGACCGGGGACCAGGTGGGCGCCCTGCTCGGTGCCAGTCTCATCGGGGCCAGTCTCATTGGGGGCAGCCTCATTGGGGGCAGTCTCACTGGGGCCAGTCTCACTGGGGGCAGTCTCACTGGGGGCAGTCTCATTGGGGGCAGCCTGCTGGAGCGGACGGCGGGCCAGGCGACGCCGGAGGCGCGGCTGGTGGCCTCCACCGTGGTCTCCTCGACGCTGCTGGCCAAGATCGCGGCCGCGGCCGGCGTCCGGTACGCCGAGACTCTCACCGGGTTCAAGTGGATCGCCCGGGCCGCCGACGGCGTGCCGGGGGCGCGGTTCGTGTTCGGCTACGAGGAAGCGCTCGGCTACGCCGTCGGTGACGTGGTGCGCGACAAGGACGGCTTCGGCGCCGCGCTGGCGATGCTCCGGCTGGCCGACGCGGCGAAGTCGGCAGGCCGTTCGGTTCTCGATGTCTACGACGACCTGGAGCGGGCCCACGGCGTGCACCTGACCTCTCAGCTGACCCTGCGGACGGCCGATCAAGCGCGCGTCATGAGCCGGCTCAGGTCGGCGCCGCCTGATGCCCTCGGCGGCGAGCCGGTGTCCGCTCGCATCGACCTCGCTTCTGGCGGCGCCCTGCCGCCCGCCGACGTGCTCATCTTCCGGCTGCCTGGCGGCCGGGTGGTGCTGCGCCCGAGCGGCACCGAACCGAAGATCAAGTGCTACATCGAGATCACCGAGCCGCTCGCGGGCCGCTCGCTCGCGGCCGCCCGCCAGGCCGCCGCCGACCGCCTGGCTCCGCTGCGAGCCGCGCTCGAAGCGCTCCTGGCCGACGCCTAGGGGCCAGGACCTGAAGCGGGACGCCGGCGCCGCTGTTCTTCCTGCCGTTCGTGACGCCCGAGGCGGTCACCATGTACAACGACTTCGAGCGGGCGCTCTACGCGGCGCTGTGATCGCAGGTGCGAGCCGGTTACTGGCCGGCATTCGGCACGGACGCCAGCCAGGGGCCGACGCGGCTGAGCAGGAGGAACCCGAGCAGGACGCCGGCCACCAGGCTGGCGGCGGTCAGCCACTGCCGCAAGCCGGCCCCGGTGACATCGCGGCGGGTCCGGCGCAGCCAGTCGCGCGGGGCCAGCCGCAGCACCTCGCCCAGGTGGCCGAGCACGTGGACGGTCATGGCGCCGAACCACAGTATGAAGCTGGCCTTGTGCACCTTGAGCAGCAGCGACATCCAGGACGGGCTCACCAGGAGCAGGCCCACGCCGCTGGCCAGCAGCACCAGGGTGAGGATCACCACCACCGGGCCGAGCAGGCGCAGCAGGACCGGCGGCGGGCCCTTGCGCCGGTAGGCCGGCGCGCCCCGGTAGTAGCGCACGAAACGCCAGGTGGTGCTGGCCACCTTGACCAGGACCGGCGGTATGAGGACCATGCCGATGAACACGTGCGGGGTGAGCAGCTGGCGGACGCGCAGGATCGTGACGCCCTCGACGGCCAGCAGCACCAGCAGCACGACGGCGTTGGCCGCGGTCAGCCGGGCGTTGCCCGCCACCCCGGCGTCGTCCTTTTTCGCCCGGCGGGCCGTCCGGTTCTGCCGATCAGGCTGGCCGAACTGGCCGGGCCGGTCGAACTGGCCGGGCTGGCCATACTGGCCGGGCTGATCGAGATCGCTCCCCACTCCCACCAGCGCACACTACGAGAGGAACGTGACGACCGCATGAAGCCGCCGTCCGGTCTAGCTGGCCCGGTCTAGCTGGCCCGGTCTAGCTGGCCCGGTCTAGCTGGCCCGGTCTAGCTGGCCCGGTCTAGCTGGCCCGGTCTAGCCGGCCCGGTCTAGCTGGCCCGGTCTAGCTGGCAGTGCAGGCCCGGGCCTGGATCACGTCCTCGCGCATCTGGGTGACCAGGGCCTCGACGGAGTCGAACCGCTCGGTGCTGCGGAGCCGGACGGCGAAGTCGATGGCGGCGTGGGTGCCGTACAGGTCCAGGTCGTCACGGTCGAGC
>WNGL01002277.1_pt1 | contig 23395 bp, 22 predicted proteins | sample 5400591 | NCBI WGS metagenome assembly WNGL01 (sample SAMN13153377, study PRJNA577476) | soil metagenome | isolation source: 80 cm soil or saprolite under Garry oak tree replicate 1 | place: USA:California | collected 2016-06-15 | reverse complement strand
CTTTCACCGAAGTCGCGCTCTGGGGGGTGGTCTGGAGTGGTTGGCTTTGGTTGGCGCTGCCTCTTGTCCTGGTCGCCGCCCATCTTATGCACGGGCTGTTGATTGGGTTTCACGAGGCGTCGCATGGTCTGTTGCGAAACAGCCGTCGTTTGAATGAATTCGATGGTGTAATCCTCGGCGTATTTAGTTTCCTGCCGTTCAGCCTGTATCGGGTGGTGCATCAAATGCATCACATGCACCTTGCCACCGAGCGCGATACTGAACTCTGGCCGTTAGTCATCACCAAAGCGCCCCGTTGGGCGCGACGCTTGGCTGCTCTCCTCGAACTCACCGTCGGCCTGTTCTATTCACCGTTAATCTTCTTGCGCGTTTTCCTGCGGCGACCTTTGTTAGTCCGTAGCCGAAAGGTGAGACGGAGAGTTTGGGCTGAACTTGCCCTTGCGGTTGTTGTCTGGACTGCCATTCTGACTGCAATGGCGTTTTTTGGGGTGTGGAAATATTTTCTCTGGATGTATTTGGTCCCGGGATTGATAGCGGCAAATCTTCAGAGCTGGCGCAAATACATCGAACACGTTGGCCTGACCGGCAATACCGTGAATAGCTCTACCCGAAGCATTGTTCCGAAGAGCTGGCTCGGCCATTTGTTTGCTTACACGTTGCTTCACGAACCTTACCACGGCGTGCATCATCAAAATGCAGGACTTCCGCATCGCGTGCTGCCTCAGTTTACGTCCGTGCTCATACCGAAAAGACCCGATGACGTGGCTCCATTCATGAGCTATCGACAGGCGTTGCCGGACCTGATCCGCAGCCTGGCGAATCCTCGCGTCGGAGCGCAATGGTGCGATGCGACTGAGAGCCGATTACGTGAGCATCGCGAATTCGTCGCAAATAAGAAACCGACGAATGAAGCTCTGCGCGACGAACGGGCTTACCTGCATTAAGTCACAACATAGCCGCCAGCGCACGCCGCAGCTCCTTTCGCGGCTTCCTGTTTCATTATGAACACGCCGTCGGATTCCACCCAGAATGCCACGTCGCCTTTCGTCTTTGAGGCGGCTGGCCTCAAAAAGGATTACGACGATGGCCAGGTGCACGCTTTACGAGGTGTGGATTTTCAAATCAGGGAAGGCGAGTTTGTCGCGATCGTTGGCCCAAGTGGGAGCGGCAAGACAACTTTGCTGCAAATGCTCGGCGCACTCGACCAGCCGACCGCCGGAACATTGAAATATCGGGGCAAATCACTGCTCGATTTGCCCGACCCTGCGGCCTATCGAGCGCACGAGATCGGGTTCATCTTTCAAGCGTTTCATCTGCTTCCCACCTTTACCGCGATTGAGAATGTCCAGATTCCGATGTTCGAGAATCACCAATCGCGCGCCGCGCGAAAAACGCGCGCGCTCGAATTATTGAAAGCGGTCGGGCTCGAACAGCGAGTGAATCATTTTCCCGCCAAGCTTTCCGGCGGGGAGCGCCAGCGCGTCGCCATCGCCAGAAGCCTGGCGAATTCTCCTTCGGTTCTTTTGGCCGACGAACCCACGGGGAATCTGGATAGCGAAAGCGCGAAACACATACTCGATCTAATCACTTCCCTGCACTTCGACCGTCGCATGACGCGGATCCTCATCACCCACGATATGAGTGTTGCGTCGCGCGCATCGCGTGCGATCCAGATGAAGGACGGCCAGGTTGTTTTCGATGGCGATCCGGCAAAACTTCCCAGGCACGAATGAGATGACTTTTTTCGATGTTATCACGCGCGGTCTCAAGCGCCGACCGATCCGCACCGGTTTGACCCTTTTGGGAATTGCAGTGGGTATCGCCGCCGTCGTGGCATTGATTGGGTTGTCCCGCGGCCTGGTAGCAAGCTGGACCGCAGGTATGAAGTCACGTGGTACCGAAATCGTTGTTCATAACATGCGCGGTTCTCTGACGCCGAAGCCGTTTCCCGCAGCTACGCGCGATCGCATTGCGCATCTGCCCGGTGTTGCTGCCACATGTATGATTCTCGTTGATCTGATGAGCGTCGAGAACGCCGAGCTAATGATTGTGTCGGGCCGCGAATGGGGCTGTTTTGCCTGGGAAAATCTCAAGGTCGTCTCCGGACGGATGCCAAAGGATCAGATGGAGCGAGCGGTGCTTCTCGGCACCACCGCCGCGGACGTGTTGAAAAAGAAAGTGGGCGATACGGTTCAGATCGAGACAGAGGAACTCACTGTCGTTGGCATTGTCGAAGGCGCCGCCTTTGTTGAGAACGGTTCGATCATTCTTTCATTGCCGCTACTGCAGCAGGTAACCGGAAACCAGGACAAAATCAGCGCGATTGACGTGCGAGTCGCTGCTGGGACTAACGATGCCGAAATCCGGCGGCTTTGCGAAGAAATGTCACGGCTTATTCCAGAAGCCCATGCCGATCCCGCAGGCGAACACCTGGCGCACACCGAGGGTTATCGCGTGATTAATGCAATGAGCTGGGGCACATCATTGCTGGCCATACTCGTCGGTGTGCTCGGCGTAACAAACACCATGCTCATGAGCGTGTTTGAACGAAGGCAGGAGATCGCAATTTTGTTGGCACTCGGGTGGAAGCGCAGCCGGATCGTGCGAATGATTTTATGGGAATCGGCAATGCTCGGATTACTCGGTGGAATCATCGGCGTAGGATTAGGCGTTATCGGTGTTCATCTGATGCAAGCTGCGCCCGCCATCCGCGGCTTGCTGGAACCGGATCTCAGCTTCAATCTCATACTGATGGCTGTTACCATCGCTGTCTGCGTCGGCGTTCTGAGCGGTTTCTATCCGGCATGGCGGAGTTCTCGCTTAACGCCGAGCCTTGCGTTACATGGCTGAAGAAAGCGGCTAACGGTTCGTCGAATTACTTATGAATCTTCATTTTGGCGTTAGAAGGACCTGTTTCGTCGGCATCTATCTTGGCCTTGCCCTCCCGTCCTTTGCGTCCGCCGCCGACACCGCCTCGGAGTTGGCCGCTAAACTGCGTGCAAAGCAAAGCGGTTCCATGTTCGTCCGGATTCGGATGGAGATCGGAAGCGGCGAGAAACAAACGCTTCAGATTCAAATCAAGTCTCGTGTTTCCGACGCGGGTGGCGACATCGTTTATCAAATACTTTTTCCGAAAGAGCGGAAAGGTGAATCGGTTTTGCTACACCGATCCGGACGCAAATTCAGTGGGACATTGTTCACGCTGCCGAACAATCTTAAATCGGTTGGGTCGGCTGAGATGAAACAATCGCTCTTTGGCAGCGACCTTTCTTACGAAGATATAATTGACAGTCCTTTCGCCTGGAGTCAGCAGACAATCGTCGGCACGGAGGACATGGACGGCACTCCGTGCCAGATTCTGGAATCGAAACCGGGCAAAGGCCACACCTCGTCTTACTCCAGTGTGAAAAGCTGGGTTGATTCGCGCCGGTTGGTGCCGCTACGCATCGAAAAATATGACTCCTCAGGCAAAGTTGTTCGACGCATCAATACCACCCGCGTTTTGCTCGAGGGAGGTGATTCGCTTCCAGTCGATCTCAAAGTTTACGGGCCCGGCGGCTCTGTCACTCCCATAACCGGGTCACGTCTTAAGCGCGGTGTGACATACGCAGACACCGAATTCACGACGGAGGGTCTCAAACAGCTTAATGCGCCTCCAGGTTCAGGTTCCTCGGAATAGAAAGTACCTCATCCTCATCTGCGGACCGCACCAGTTCGGTGTTCAGAATCTGAATCAAATTCGACCAAAGCCTTGCCTGGGGACAGAAACGAGTGGCGGGCAAGCGCTTTTCACTTGCTGTCGCTGGCGACGGGCTACGCGCTGCGCCCTCGCTTTGAGCCTTGTAACGATGAATCTTTAGCTTCGTCGAGAGTAAGCGTTTGGCCGATTTTCATCACGCGCAACTCCGCCTTTGATTTACGCGTTTTCAGTTCGCGTTCGAATACTTCAGGTGTTCCTGTCAAAACCGGAAAGGTTCCGTAATGCATCGGAATCACTGTCCGCGCTTTGACCAGCTTTACTGCTTCTGCCGCACGGTCAGGTCCCATCGTAAAATGGTCCCCGATGCAAACCAGCATGATGTCGATCTTGTGGAAACGGGACACCAGCGCCATGTCGGAAAACAAATCCGTGTCGCCAGTATGATAAATCGTGGGGCCGCCGCGAATCGCGATCACTAATCCGGCGGGATTGCCGGCGTAAACCGACGGTGCGGTTTCCTCTTTGGAAACTCCGGAGCCATGCCACGCGGGCACAAACGTAACTGCGATTTCGCCTCCGAGAAGAGTGAGCGTGCCACCTATGTGCCCGGTTGTTTCAACATCAGCGAGCTCACTCGGATAACCCAGGGTGGTAACAATCGCCGCCGATAAATCGAATGTTGCTACCAGTTTCGCACGCGTCTTTTTCCCTATCTCAACCGCGTCTCCCACATGATCGGAATGTCCGTGCGTAACGAGAATCAAATCAACACGCTTCAGTCCCGCGACTTCGTCTTTGCCCCGATCATGAACCGGGTTCGTCAGCCAGGGATCAATAAGCAGAACATGACCGTTGGGCGTAACAATCTTGAAAGCGGACTGGCCATACCAGGTGAGTTGTGTGTCCATGGCAATCACCAAACTGAAAAGGATTCGTTCGGCAAGGGCGATGAACAGGGCGCGCTGCGGCATCCGGCAACCGACGTTTCCTCATTCGTCATTAATTCGTCATTCGACATTCGGCATTCGTCATTTTATTTACGCTCGCGCTTTATGGACCACGATTCCGCCCACCAACGTCTCAGCGCGAGCGAAACACGCATGGCCGCCCTCATCGCGCGTTCGCGGCCGTATGAGATCAAGCCAGCCGTTGCAATCCGCCCGTTTGACGCACTGGCGGAATCCATCGCCTACCAGCAACTAAACGGAAAAGCCGCCGCGACGATTTGGAGCCGCGTCCGTGGGCTTTATCCCAAAAGAAAATGGCTCGATCCGAAGAAAGTCCTGGCAACACCGGACGATATGCTTCGTGGCGCCGGTCTTTCGCGCGCCAAAGCCGCAGCGTTAAAGGATCTCGCTGCAAAAACGATTGACGGCACCGTGCCATCCGGCCGCTCACTTCTTCGGATGAGCGATGACGAAATCGTCGCGCGTCTCACAACTGTGCGCGGGATTGGCCGCTGGACGGTCGAGATGCTTCTCCTTTTTGACCTCGGACGGCCGGACGTCTGGCCGGTTGACGACTACGGTGTTCGCAAAGGTTTCGCCAAAACGTTCGGCAAACGGAAACTTCCCACGCCGAAACAACTGATGAAGCACGGAGAAAAATGGCGGCCGTATCGCTCAGTAGCCGCCTGGTACTTCTGGCGCGCGCTCGATGATGCTCCTTGAAGCGGCGAGGAGACGCACCGCTTTTGTCATTCTGAGCGAAGTGAAGAATCTCGAATCAGCTGCGGGATTTGATCTGCCGTCAGCAATAATCAGAGATGTTTCGCTCCGCTCAATATGACAATCGGAACGTTACCGCTTCAACCAGTGAGCCGCGATCCAACCGCGCATTTAACTTGCGCCTACCGCAGCGGTTCACTAAAACGGCGATTATGGCCATGATGCACGTTAATCGGGGCGCAACAAGTTTGGGCGTATTTTCTGAAGAGCAAATTCGCGAAGGCCTGCGCACTGGCCGCTTCGCTTCCAGCGACATTGCCTGGCGCGAAGGAATGCCAAATTGGCAGCCGTTATCACAATTCGCGGAGTTTGCCGGCGTTGCCTCCGACGCACCGCCTCTCCAGAGTGGCACAACGGTACCAGCGGCGGCTCCGCGCAGCGGTCTGCCTTGGGAACACCGGCAGGACCGCGGGTTTTTCAATGCATTTATCGAAACGCTGGTAATGGTTCTGACGAAGCCGGGCACGGCATTCGCGGTTATGCGGACCGAAGGAGGGCTAGGTGAGCCGCTGCTTTATGCCATCATCGGCGGCGGCGCAGGGGTGATCGTATGGTTCATTTTCTCGCTCATTTTAAACTCGCTGGGCTTTCTCAACCCTCGCGAGACGAGCTTTGGCCCCATGGTGGGTATGAGTGTGAGTTTCGTTATGTTGGTGTGGCGTTTGGTTGCTGTGGCTATTGCACCATTCATTTTCGGCGGGTTGGTTCACCTGGCTCTGATGGTCGTTGGCGGTGCCAACAAAGCGTTCGAAACGACATTTCGCGTCATCTCCTTTTCGCAAGGTTCCACTGCTCCGCTTCAACTGGTGCCATGCTGTGGTGGGCTCGTTGCTCTTGTCTGGTGCCTAGTGGCAAATTGTATCGGCGTGGCGCGCGCCCATGAAATTGATACAGGCCGCGCCACTCTTGCCGTGTTGTTACCCGTCATTGTTTGTTGCGGCGGCGGAATGTTGCTTCTATTCATGTTCGGCGGGCTTGCGCTCCTTCAACACAACTCGAGCCACTGAACTATGCGGGTTGTGGCGCGCCGGTTGGAAGGGGGAGAAGTCGATTACGAGCTGGTGTGGCTGAGCGCTTCACTTACCTCGCTCGGCATCGCGGTTGCTTGGTTTACGCTTGGTTTGCCATGGCCCGTCTGCATCTTTCACGAGATTACCGGATTGCCGTGCGTCACCTGTGGCATGACGCGATGTGCGATTCAATTCTTTCATGGTCACTTTCTCGCTGCATTGAAATGGAATCCGCTCGTGTTCACAGCGCTATGCGGCATAATGGCGTTTGATCTCTACGCGTTTGCGATACTCACAACGCGCGCACCACGTTTGCGAATCTCCTTTGTCACCCAACGAGCGAGAACGTTTGTGCGTGTCTCTGTCATTTTAGCATTGGCGTTGAACTGGATTTATCTGCTTTCGCACTGGCGCGATTTTTGAATGGTAGGGTCGGCGCGCTGCGCCGACCGGACGCCGCAGCGTGGCGTCCCTACCGGCACCATTCGTTTCCACGATCATTTTCTTCGTGCACTTCGTGTCCTTCGTGGTTCAACTTCTTGCCTGATGCGAATTCTCGTTACGGGTGGCGCCGGTTTTATCGGGTCGCATCTTGTCGAGAAGCTGCTGGCGGGCGGATATGAAGTGCTCATCCTCGACGACTTCAATGATTTTTATGATCCGAAGATCAAGCACGCCAACATTGCCGGTTTCGCCAAGGACGTGACCATTCACCACGTGGATCTTCGTGACGGCGAATCAGTGCGAAATGTATTTCACCGCGAAAAAGTTGACACGATCGCGCATCTGGCCGCGCGCGCAGGTGTTCGACCATCGATTCAAGAACCGCGGCTCTATTACGACACAAACGTCACTGGGACATTACACCTGCTTGAGGCCGCGCGAATGACAAGTGTCGAGCGCTTCATCTTTGCATCCAGCTCATCCGTGTACGGAGCCTCGAAGACGATTCCGTTTTCTGAGGACGAACATCTCACACAGACACTCAGTCCCTATGGCGCCACGAAAGTTGCAGGCGAATTTCTCTGCTCCACTTACTCGTATCTGTACAACATGCGTGTGGTCGCGCTGCGTTATTTCACTGTGTACGGGCCGCGGCAACGGCCAGATCTCGCCATTCATCAATTCACCCGGCGCATCTACGCTGGTCAACCGATCGACCAGTTTGGGAACGGCAGCACCAGGAGGGATTACACATACATTGACGATGTAATTCAGGGAACCATGGCGGCGCTGCAGTACGAAGGCCCGCTATTCGACGTTTTCAACTTTGGGGAGAGCGAGACGATTCAGCTCAAAGACTTGATCGTGGCAATCGAAAATGCGCTCGGCAAAAAGGCAAAAATTAACGAACTGCCGGAGCAACCCGGCGATATGCCTCGGACTTGCGCAGACATTTCCAAGGCAAGAAAATTGCTCGGCTACAATCCAACCACGCGATTAAGCGACGGACTCCCGCGTTTTGTCGATTGGTTTTTGCGCAGTGGCAAATGAAGAGTTCGATCCAGGAGTTGCCCTTCGGTCAACGCGCCTGTTTCATCGCAGGTCAGGCGAAATCTGGCACAACGCTTTTGGTGGCGTTACTCGATAATCATCCCCAGCTGCTCGTTCTTCCGGAAGAAACCGCTTATTTTCCTACCGTCCTGACCAAATACGCGCCACGCGGTCGCCGGGCGCAGTTTGATTACCTGACCAAACAATCGCTTTCGAACGTGCTGTTCGGTGGCCCATGCAAATGGGGCAAGCGGAATTACTCGACGTTTCCAAGCCAGAAATTTCTCGAGAGCTTTGAGCACGCGGCATTTGATCCCGCGAATACGCAGGAGGATCTGCTTGTGCTCATGGTCAAAGCATATGCGGCGACGCTGCAACGGCCGTTGGATACGCTAGGACGGTGGGTGGAAAAGACTCCGGCCAATCGTAACCACATTCGGGAGATCCTCAGGCGTTTCCCACACGCAAAAATCCTAGTCACGATTCGCGATCCGCGCGCCATTCTTGCGGCGCAAATCGCGTTGGAGAAAACGAGGCAAACAGGAAGATTCTCGACCTATTATGTGATTGCGCATTGGCGGGTCGCCGCGCGGCTGGCTAGGCGAGTGCGCGACGGAGACGTTCCCGGATTCGTGGTGCCCTATGAAAAATTGGTGTACGAGCCGGCCAGGACGATGGGCGAAGTTTGCAATTACTTGGAGATCGATTTCGATCCAGACACCGTGTTGACACCGACGAAAGTGGGTCAGTTCTGGAGTGGTAATTCCGCGGCCCGGATTAACTTTTCGCAGATCAGCTCAGAACCGGCGACGCGGTGGCAAAGTGAACTTTCCAAAGATGAAATCGGATGGGTCGAATGGCATTGCCGGGAACTCATGCCGGAATTCGGCTATGAGCCAAGGCTGAACCGACGTGAGTTGCGATACTTCATGCAGCCGATCCGCGGTGAGCGTCCGCGAGAATACCTCAAGTCGCGCGCGTACTCGCTGCGCGATGATTGGATTAGACGCGAAGTTCGACGTGTCTGACTGGTCGGACTTGCATTGGCCTTGGAAGCACGCCATAATCAGGCCGAGATGTCGGGAATCTTCTTCGATCTTCCGAGCGTCCGGTTTCTACGACGATTCAGAGTTCTTGAACCAATGCTGCAAACGATTGCCGCAATACTGTTTCGTTGCCTGAGTGCACCGGGTTTCGCTTCCAGACGAGTCCGTTTCCGACACGACGAGGCGGAGTTTCCATTGGCGTCGCAGAGGAGAAAGTTCGACTGGGCTCTTGATGATTCGCGCGCCGCGGACGGTGTCCCGAACCTTTTCGGGGCGCTCCGCCATTTTAGCAATTGGAAAAAACTTGAGGACCAACATGAACTCTTATTCATCCGGAAGACGCCCACACCGCTCGCGCGGTGGGGGCCGACGCAGAGGGAACAACGAACGCTTTCGGGACCGGCAGGGAACAGCGAAAACGCAGAAAAAGACATTCTGGCAGCGGGTTGCCGAATTTTTCGGAAACGACAGAGACAAAAAGAAAACGGCAGGACAGCCGCGCAATGGGGCGCAGCCAGCGCGCGCGGCGCGGAAGCCTGAACGAATAGACGTGACTTCGCCCCGTCTTTACGTCGGGAACTTGTCCTTCGACGCAACTGAGAGCGATCTCTTTGAATTGTTCAACGGCGTCGGACACGTGCAGAATGCGGAGGTCGTAAGTTACCGGCACAACCAGCGCTCGAAAGGTTTTGCCTTTGTGCAGATGCAAAGCATCGAGGAAGCAAAACGCGCCGTGGAGGAATTGCACGACAAGGAATTCCTTGGTCGCAGACTCGTTGTCAGCGGGGCAAAATCCGATCAGCATCAGACGCGCTAAAATAGCGCATGCCTCTGGCTTGCGATGTCGTGGACGCGGCAAGCTGCAGCGCCGACGTCCTACTTCTTAATCTCCAAATACGTGCGGGCCTCCACGTGGCTCGTGCCTGGCTTGAATTCTTCGATCCGCATTTGTTTTAGAAACCAGCGTTTTTCGATCTTCTGCGCCGAGACCACTTCAAAACGCTTCGCCAACTGTGCGTTCCAGTCATAACCTTCCATGCGCATCAGTGCACCGCTCGCCTTGTCGACCCACAGCAGCACATTTGAATACTGAGACTCACGGGACGGGGCACGCAGTTGCAGCTTCCAGCAATTGCGAGTGCGAACTTTTTCCTCGCCGAGGACGCGCGCAGCCGGCCAGTAGAGGAATTTGAACGCCAAGTCTTCGTACGTCACGCTCGTGTCGCGGATTCTTTCATTAAGTTTCGAGCCCGCGAATTTTTCGGTTCCAGCGTCGCTCACAACATCAAGCCGCGAACTATTTTCACCGAGACGCAACTGCAAGGTCTCATCCGGATTCGAGAATGAGTAACGAATTAGCGGCCCGTTTTGCACAAGCCGAAATGGAATTACGACGTCATTTTGTCGAAGTTGCCCCTGCAGATCGATCTGTTGGCGCGACTCCATCATTCGCACAGAAGCGAGGATGTCCTTCGCAGAGGGGGGAGACTGGCCACGTGTTGATAGTGTAACGGCCAAACAAATGGCGAGAACCAAATGACGAATGACGAATGACGAATGACGAAACAAACTCGAATGCTCAAATGACGAACGCATCATCCGAAGTTTTTGTCTACTTGCTACGGCTTCGGGATTTGTCATTCCTTCGATATTCGACACTTGGCATTCGTCATTAGCTTCGCTCGTCATTCGTGCTTCGTGATTGCCCCGCGTTTGTTTATTAAACGGGTAGCGATTAAACCTTAACCCGATCGAGTTGACTCGCATGGACCAGTCTCTGTTTCCTTTGATTAACCAACAATGGACAAGCCCATTTCTGGACTTGTTCATGGCGGCGGTGAGCGACAGCGAGATTTGGAGGCCGTTGTTTATTGCCGTAGGAGTTGTCACGCTCTTTGTCGGCGGGTTCAAAACGCGTGCATTCGTGGTCTGCCTGGCATTGTCCTTGTTAATCGGAGCACTTGTGACTAGCGGATTAAAGTCGGCCATCGATCGTCGTCGACCGAAACAGATACAAAGTGTTCGGATGGTACAGTTGCAAAAGGCGCACCCTAAATTTCTCACTCTCTTCAAGAGACCGACTATTCGCTTTTCCGATTCTTCCGATCGGAACCAATCAGGACCATCCTTTCCGTCAGGGCACGTGACGAACAACACCATGATTGCCGTTTTTTGCACGCTGTTTTATCGTCGGCCCGGCTGGCTCTACTGGTTCGTCACCGCTGCAGTCGGTTATTCGCGAATTTATCTCGGCTCGCATTGGCCCAGCGATGTGATTGCTACTGTTTTCCTCGGAATTGGTGAATCGCTGTTGTTGCTCGCCGTGTTCGAATTAATCTGGAGGATCTTCGGACCCAAATGGATGCCGCAGCTTTCTGCGCGCCATCCGACATTGGTTGGCGATTCAAATGATAACGCCCAGCCAAAGCCCGCCCGCCCTCGCCAAGGCGCGCCGCAATTTCCTGCATGAGCACCACGCGCGCGGTCTGGATTTTCATCGTCGCGCTCACGGCGATCCGATGGTCAATGCTGCCGACCACTGATCTGGAATTCGACGAGGCGCATTACTGGATGTGGTCGGAGCGCCTCGCGCCGGCATACTTTAGCAAAGGACCAGCCATTGCTTTTGCCATCCGCGCCAGCACTGCGCTGTTTGGGGCGAACGAGTTTGGCGTCCGCTTCTTTAGTCCGTTGTTGGCAGCAGGAACAAGTCTGCTGCTGTTCTATTTCGCCCGGCGTTTATTCAATGGCACCGCTGGGTTGTGGGCGGTGATCGCGTTGAACGTCACGCCGATATTTAACATCGGCGCGTTTCTAATGACCATTGATGCGTTGTCAGTTTTCTTTTGGCTGGCGGCGATGTTCACGTTTTGGTTGGCTGTGGAAAAAAGTCCGCGTTTTTCGTGGTATTGGCCTGTTACTGGATTGTTGACTGGGCTCGGGTTCCTTTCCAAATACACAAACGCACTTGCGCTTATCTCGATCGTATTGGTGCTTTGTTTGGCTCCGCGGCTCAGGCAAGAGTTTGCACGCCCTGGTCTGTACTCATTGCTTGGCGTGTTCGCGCTCTGCATGGTGCCGCCGATAGTCTGGAACCAGCAGCATGCTTGGATCACCCTTGCGCATTTGCGCTCGCGCGGAAGTCTTGAGCACGGATTTGGTTTTCATCCGGCTGAGGTTCTTTCCTTTCTGGGCGAGCATTTTCTGGCGTACTCGCCGTTTCTTTTTCTGGCACTGGCCTGGGGCGTCATTGCAAGCTGGCGGCGCGTTAATCAGCAATTCAAAGTGCTGTTCTTGATGTGGTTTGGGTTACCGGTGTTTCTCTTTTACTTGCTTCTTTCATTGAACAAAGCCGCTGCGCCAAATTGGGACGGCTTAGCTTTTCTAGGCTTTGGTCTTTTGGCGGTTCATTTCTGGTGGGAAAAACTCGAAGCTAGCGTGATTTTACGACTGGGCGCGCTTGTGGCGATACTGGTTTCGCTCACCATGAGTGTGATTGCGCTGGACACAGACTTGCTGCGCGTTACGGGAAATCGGTTCGAGCGAACCGATCCAAGCGATCGGATGCGCGGATGGAAAAGCGCTACGAATGCGCTTGAAAAAATGCGTAGCGATTTGGAAGCGAAATTGGACGAAAAGCTTTTTCTCATCGCCGACGCCCGCGACCGCGCATCAGAGATTTCCTTTTATTTGCGCGACAAACGGGTCGAAGGACCGGGTCATCCGCCGGCGTATATCCCCGAATCGCAGGACATGGTAAACCAGTTCTCGTTTTGGCCGCGCTACGATGAATTTGTCGAATTAAAACCGGGCATGCCGCGGCCAGAGGGTGAAACCTATACCGAAGAGAACGGCGTTAACCCTTTCGTTGGCCGTAATGCTCTCTTTATTCGCAGCGGCGTGAAGGACCACGTGCCGCACAATATCCGAGCGGCATTTCAATCAACCGAGCCGGTGGGCACCGTCGAGGTGTCACGCTTTGGAAAGGTAATACGGATCTGGCAGGTGTTTTTGTGCCGAAGTTACCGCACGCTTCCATTATGATGCAGCAGTTAAACTCACCGGCTGTTTCCGTGATCGTTCCTCTTTTCAATGAGGAAGACAGTGTCGGCATCTTGCAATCAGAGCTGTGCGCAGCGCTCAAGGACTTCACTTACGAGATCATTTTCGTCGACGACGGATCGACCGACCACACAGTTGAACGCATTGAATCTGGAACGAACCTGCGCGTGATCCGGTTTGAAAAGAACGCCGGTCAAAGCGCGGCGAGTTATGCCGGTCTTAAAGAAGCGCGCGGCGCAACGGTGGTTCTTATCGACGGCGATTTGCAAAATGATCCCGCTGACATTCCAAAGCTGCTTGCTGAAATTTCACACGGCGCCGATCTCGTCTGCGGTTATCGCACGCAGCGCAGAGATACCGTTGTCAAACGGCTGACAAGCTGGATAGCCAACGCGGTCCGCAGCCGTTTTACTAAAGATGGCGTGCGCGACACCGGTTGTACGCTGAAGGCGATGCGACGCGAATGTGTGACCGTGTTGGTGCCGTTCAAGGGAATGCATCGCTTCATTCCGGCGTTAGTCAAAGGCGCGGGCTACCGGCTCGTGGAAATCCCGGTGCACCATCGGCCGCGTCGATTCGGCCAAAGCAAATATGGACTCGGTAACCGCGCATTCCGGGCGACAATCGATATGTTCGGCGTGCGCTGGCTACTTTCCCGCCGATTGACCCACAAGGTGCGCGAGCCTTAAGCGGTACGTTGTGTCAAAACGCGCTTGTCAACCTAGGCGCTGCCGCTAAGCTTGGCCTCCCGCACTGGCAATCCGCATGTCCTTGGCCAATTTACTTTCTGCCGAGCAGATCATCCCGGAGATGAAAGCAACGGAGCGCTGGGCGGCCATCGTCGAGTTGATCGATTTGCTTGTTCGTCTTGGAAAAATTAAGCCCCAGGATCGAGATCCCATTCTTGCAGCCCTTCGGCAGCGCGAAGAAACCATGAGCACAGGAATCGGATTCGGGATCGCGATTCCACATTGTTCGTCCGACCGGCTCGATGAAGTCGTCGCCGCGTTCGGGCGATCCACAACTGGCATCGAGTTTGATGCGCTCGATAATGCTCCGGTGAAATTCGTCGTTCTTTTCATCGTGCCCAAAAATCAATTTCAGACCCACCTGCGCACGTTGGCCTCCATTGCAAAGTTTTTGAACGACCGCTCCGTGCGCGAGGGCCTCGCCAGCGCGAAATCCGCCGACGAGATTTTGTCGATCTTTCGCGATCGCTCGTAGCTAGTTCTGCAGGCAATCCTGCCTGCGAGATTGAAAGTTTGCGAGCAGACATGATTGTCTGCTTCACTCGATGGAAACATTCCAGTCACTGCTTGCAAAAAAGCTTTCGGATGCTTTGAAAGCGGCTGATTTGCCCGACGCTGGCGAATTAACGCCAGCGTCCGATCCGCGCTTCGGCGATTACCAGATGAACGCCGCTCTCGTGCTCGGGAAGCAGCGCGGCGAAAATCCGCGAGTTCTTGCAGAGAAAATCGTCGCGCACTTCGATGCGGGCGATCTTTGCGAACCCCCCGGCGTGGCGGGTCCGGGGTTTATCAACTTCGCTCTGCGTCCCGGCGCAGTTGGTGAAAAAACAATGGAGGTGCTCCGGGACGAGCGGCTCGGTGTCACTGAGACAGAATCGCCGCGGCGTATTGTGATTGATTTTGGCTCGCCCAACGCGGCCAAGCCGATGCACGTCGGTCACATCCGCAGCACGCTGCTTGGCGACGCTCTGGCGCGCATCGCGCAGTTCCTTGGGCACGAAGTGATCCGCGATAATCACATTGGCGACTGGGGCACGCAATTTGGAATGGTCATTTGGGGTTGGAAAAACCTGCTGGATCGGCAGGCGCTGCAGCGCAATCCGCTGGCTGAGATCGTGCGGATTTACAAAGAAACAAACCACCGAGCGAGCAACGACCCCGGTGTTCGCGAAGCGTGCCGCCAGGAATTGATAAAGCTCCAAGCCGGCGACAAGGAGAACCTTGATATCTGGAACGAATGCGTTGCGTTCTCAATGCAGGATTTCGAGCGCACTTACAAATTACTCGACATCCATTACGACATTCAATGCGGCGAAAGTTTTTACCACGATAGGCTGCCCGGCGTGGTCGAACGCCTGCTCAAAGGCGACATCGCCGAGATCAGCGAAGGTGCGGTGGTCGTTTTCTTCCGAGATGTTCCCGAACTTGCTGATAAACCCCTGATCATCCGGAAACGGGACGGCGGCTTTAATTATGCGACGACGGATATCGCGACAATCGATTATCGCGTCAACGATCTGAAAGCCGACGCGATTTGGTACGTAGTTGGCGCACCGCAGACTTTGCATTTCACACAAATTTTCGAGATCGGTCGGCGTGAAGGTTACACGGCCGATCTACGCCACATAGTATTCGGCAATGTTCTTGGCGAAGACAGGAAACTGATGAAGACGCGCTCGGGCGAGAATGTTCCTTTGCGCGAGCTTCTCGAGGAAGCATGTAGGCGCGCCCGGAAAATCGTCGACGAAAAAAATCCGAACCTGGGCGAAGACGAGAAGAACGACATCGCGGCGAAGATAGGCATCGGCGCAGTGAAATGCGCGGATCTCTCGCAGTACCGGACGACGGATTACATTTTTTCGTGGGACAAGATGCTTTCGCTGCACGGGAATACCGCGCCGTATTTACAGAACGCCTATGTGCGCATCCGTTCAATTTTTCGCAAGGCAGGCGACGCCGCTGTAGCCACGCCCCTGTGGGGCGTTGAGGGTGGGACGGGCCGCAGGCCCGTGGCTACAACCCTGACGTTAACGAAGCCTGCGGAAATTAATCTTGCCAAACGACTTTGTCAGTTCGCCGAGATTGTTCCTCAAGTGTTGAACGGGTTTCGTCCAAATATTTTGGCCAACTACCTCTTCGAATTGGCGAACAGCTTCCACACATTTTACGAAGCGTGTCCCGTCCTGAAATCAGAAGAACCGGCGCGCAGCTCGCGTTTGGCGTTGTGCGATCTTACCGCGCGGGTTTTGCAACGCGGGTTGGATCTGCTCGGGATCAAAGTACCCGAGAGGATGTGATAGCAAAATGACGAAGCACGAATGTCGAATGACGAAGGAATGACAAAACCCGAATGGCAAAAAGCCTGTAATGGGCCATGAACGGTTTTGGATTTCGTCATTCGGATTTGTTCCGTCATTCGTCATTCGTCATTCGTCATTTAAGATGTAGTCGCGATCACGCGCGGCATGACAAGGCACCAACATCCCCGCATCCCCACGTGCACTTACCGATTGCAATTCAATCGCTGGTTTACCTTCTCACAGGCGCGCCAGATCGTGTCGTATCTCGGCGCGCTGGGAGTAAGTGATGTTTATGCATCCCCCTATTTTCAGGCGAGCCCCGATAGTCTGCACGGGTACGACATCACCGACCATAACAAGCTAAACACTGCGATAGGCTCGCGCGCGGATTACGACGCGTGGATCGCGGAACTGCATGCTCATTCCATAGGCCAGGTGCTTGATTTTGTCCCGAATCACGTCGGCATCGCCGACTCGCGCAATGTCTGGTGGATGGCGGTGCTGGAGAACGGCCTCAGTTCCAGATACGCGCCCTATTTCGACATCGACTGGCAACCGCGGAAATTTGATCTGCGCGACAAGGTTCTCCTGCCAATTCTGAGCGACCAATACGGCCGCGTTCTTGAGCGCGGTAAATTGCAAGTGTGGTTTGAAGAGGGAGCATTTTATTTGCTCTACGGCGAGCGAAGACTGCCGATCGCGCCGGGAACGTATCGCTACGTTCTTGGAATTGCGTTACAAAATCTTGCTGAACACGGCGGAGAGGATTTTTACGCGGAACTGCAAAGCATTCTGACTGCGCTCGAATATCTGCCCAAGCGCACCGAGACCGATCCCAAACGGATCACCGAGCGCATTCGAGAAAGGGAGATCATCAAGCGGCGGCTGGAACGGCTTTGTGCCGAAGCGCCGCAGGTGCAACAGGCGATCGAAAAGGCGTTGGTACAGATTAACGGGAAAGCTGGTGACGCCCGCAGTTTTGACACGCTCGATGAATTGCTCAACGCGCAATCCTATCGACTGGCGTTTTGGCGTGTCGCAGCCGAAGAGATCAATTACCGCCGTTTTTTCGACATAAATGATTTGGCAGCGATTCGGATCGAATTGCCAAAGGTGTTTGACGCCGTTCATCGGTTTCTTCTGGATTTGGTGAGTGCCGGCGCGGTCACAGGCCTTCGCATCGATCATCCGGATGGCCTTTACTTGCCGGGCGAGTATTTCGAAAAGCTCCAGCAGCGCTGCGCGAAAGCGCTCGGAATCGCGCTACCCAAAGATGGGCGCGCTATTTACATGGTCGCCGAGAAAATCCTCACAGGTCCCGAGGGATTGCGCAACGACTGGCGCTTGCACGGCACCACTGGCTACGATTTTGCCAATCAAGTAACACAATTGCTCGTCGATTCCTCGGCCGATGAAGCGATCACAAAAACCTTTCATCGTTTCATCGGTCACTCGGTGCCTTTTGGTCATCTGCTGTATGCGAAAAAGCTCCAGGTGATGAAGCTCGCGTTGGCGAACGACGTTGATGTGCTCGGCAACATGCTCGACAGGCTTTCGGAGAGGAACCGCTGGTATAGGGATTTCACGCTCGAAGCACTTTCGCGTGCCGTGCGCGAGACCATCGCCTGTTTCCCGGTTTACCGAACCTATCTCGCTCCGGGTCAGCCCGTGAGCGAAGAAGATCGTGAAATGGTCGAGCGCGCCATCAGCGGAGCCAAACGCCGAAACCCTGCGATGGACGAATCGATTTTTAATTTTCTGCGCGACGTGTTGCTGTTTCGTTTTCCAGCAACTCTCGACGCAGCCGGACGCGCGGCGCACACGCATTTCGTTTTAAAATTTCAACAAACGACGGCACCCGTCATGGCGAAGGGACTGGAGGATACGGTGTTTTACATTTACAACCGGTTGACAGCCCTCAACGAGGTAGGCGGCCAACCGCAACAGTTTGGACTGAGCATTGAGGCATTTCACGAGCGCAATCTGGATCGACAACGGAATTGGCCCACGACTTTGCTGGCAACTTCCACGCATGACACAAAACGCGGCGAAGATGTGCGCGCGCGAATCGTGGCGATTTCGGAAGTCCCAGACCTTTGGCGACGTTCGTTGCAGCGCTGGGGCGTTGCGAATCGCCGCTGGAAACGAACGATTAACGACGCCGAAGCGCCAGACGCGAACGAAGAATATTTGCTGTACCAGACGCTGTTAGGGACTTGGCCTATGCGGGCAAACGGCGAACTGGAACCCGCGCCGTCGGCTGAGTATGTCGAGCGGATTCAGGCGTACATGGCAAAAGCGTTGCATGAAGCGAAGATCAACACGAGCTGGATCCAACCCAACGAAGAATGGGACGCAGCGGTGGGAACGTTCGTCGCGAAGATTTTGGACCCGTCACCGCGAAACAAGTTTCTGCTAATCTTTTTGCCGGTTGCCAAGGAGATCGCGCGTCTTGGCGCCGTCAATTCGCTCACGCAAACATTACTCAAGCTGACATCGCCCGGCGTTCCCGACATTTATCAGGGTACCGAGATCTGGGATTACAGTCTGGTGGATCCAGACAACCGGCGTCCGGTCGATTACGCCCAGCGCCGGGAAATGCTCGAAACGCTGGAGACCGCAACGCCCGACAACCTGATGCGCGCCTGGCCGGATGGGCGGATCAAGATGTTTCTGACACAGCGAGTGCTGCGATTTCGTCGCGAGCACGCTGATCTTTTCCAGCGTGGCGAATATCTGCCGCTCCTCGCTGGCGGAATCTTTGCGGAATGTTGCGTCGGTTTCGCGCGACACCTGGCAGACGAATGGATTGCTGTCATCGCGCCGCGGCTTTCTTCGCGCGTTGGGTTTCCACCGGTTGGCGGATTATGGAAAGACACGATTTTCGAATTACCCGAAATACTTTCGCTGGCGCAGGCGCACGACATGTTTACGTGCCAGCCTCTTCCTGTGCGAGACCGAGAAGTGAAGGTAGCCGACGCGCTTTCGATCCTTCCCTTCGTCGTGATTACGAATCTGTAGCCGCTTGGCTGTGCGAAGCGCGGCGCAGAGGTGAAATGGTTCGCGGGGAAAGCATCGCCCGCAGGGCGATGGCTACAGGTTTACCTGGTGTACGCCCCACGAGAAAGTTCAATGATCCATTGCGTGAAGTTCCCGAGATTCGTCAGCAAATCGGCGCCAAAACCCGGAAACGTGATATGCGGCGAGGCGAGAATCAGCATCACGCTGAGCAGAAGCAAGTTCATGAGATAGATCACCACGAGAGAAAAAAATGTGCCTTGATCGCTCAGGTCCGTCTGATTTTTCAGGATCATCCAGCATGTGAAGGTAAAATGAAACGCCCACGTTGCGCCAACGACCGCGTAAAGCAATTGCCCGTACGGCTGCATGTTTACGAAAAGATTGAGCGCGCCGTAGACGGCGATTGCGAGAATGCTGTAGAGCGGGAAAAAATACGGTGCCAGTGCGATCCAGAAGTTGGCTTTGCTGGTCACCACGTGTCCTCCGTCACGGGCAACACGAAACCGGCTGACGCGTCCCCCCATCATCCAAACCCAGAGCGCGTGAGTAAGCTCGTGTCCGAAAACATAGATTACGATTGGGCGCGGAAGACCGAAGAACGCGATCACCCACAGCACTGCGCCCAGTGAAAAGAACCAGAATTCTTCGCCCGCCCAGAGCCGTTGCGTCACAGTCGCGCGCGCAAAAACGGTGAAAAACGTTTGAGTGAGAATTGCGCAGATTGGGAGCAGGAAAATCGCAAAAGCAAATTTCACCCAGCGCGTCGGCACCGTAAGCGTATCCGGGATCGGAACCGTTGTTCGCGTGCGCGCGACGCTACGAATAAGTTTCCGGCGGCGCTTGGGATTGCGTCCTCTTCGGTCGTTTTTTGGTCTTCGCTTCGTTGGAGCCAAAGTTGCCGCAGATTAGGCGGAGTTACGGAAACAAAAGCAAGACTGAACCGCCGATTATGCGGAGTGAAGTAGCGCGAGCTCTCCGGCTTGCGAATCAGCCGAGCTGCCAGCGGGACGCTCGTGCTACTCTCACGCGCGGCCCATGTAGGCGCCGGTGCGAGTGTCGATTTTGATCGTTTCGCCTTCCTTGATGAAGAGAGGAACGTTGATTTTCTTTCCAGTCTCGAGCGTGGCGGGCTTGGTGACATTGGTCGCAGTATCGCCGCGCAAGCCTTCAGGCGATTCGATAATCTTCAGATTAACCGACGCCGGCAGTTCAATCTGAACCGGCTTGCCTTCCGCATAGAGGACCTGCAAGGGCAGATTTTCCACGAGGTAATCTTTGGCATCGCCGATCAGGTTTTCCTGCAACGCGATGGTGTCGTACGTCTCCGGATCGATGAAGTGATATCCGTTGCGATCCTTATAACTAAATTCGAGCTGTTTTCGCTCGATCTCGACCAACTCCACCTTATCAGTCGAACTAAACCGGACATCAGCGCTTTTGCCAGTGTTGATGTAGCGGATAATCGCCTGGACAAACGCGCGCAGATTTCCCGGCGTCCGATGATGCACTTCGAGCACAATGGCTGCGTTGCCATTGTATTTTATGGCCATTCCTCTGCGAAGATCGTTGGCTGCAGGCATGGACAAGGACGTGATTCGTTACAAGGTTACATGGTTACAACGTTTAGCGTCAGAACGTTGAAAGCGGACGCCGAGTTTACGTGCAGCCGGCGATTTTGCAATTGTAGGGCAGGCGCATCGCCTGCCATTCACTGACAACCGAGGCGGTTGCCCTACAATAGCTTGAGCCGTGTCAAATCCTGCGAATCGACAATGCCTACTGGTACATTCTCATCGTCAATCACGATGAGGTCGTCGATGCGATGGCGTTCCAGCAGATTGAGTACTTCGACAGCGAGCTTGTCTTTGTGCACCGTCACCGGATTCAATGTCATCAGGTCTTCCACCAATCGTTCGCCGATCCTCGAATCAGATTGAAAATGCCGCACGAAATCTCCGTGAGTGAATATGCCCATTAATTGCTTGTCTTCACCAATGACAACTGCGGCACCGGCTCGCACGCTCGTCATCGCTTTTAACACGTCGCGGATCGGAGCATTGGTTGGAACAACAGCCATCGCTTCGCGCGGTCGCATGATTTGATGGACGTGCACAAGCATGCTCCGACCGATCATTCCGCCAGGATGAAATTTTGCGAAATCTTCCTTGTTAAACCCGCGTGCCTCGAGCAACACCATCGCCAGCGCGTCGCCAAGCGCCAGCATAACGGTCGTGCTCGAAGTTGGCGCCAGGTTCAGCGGGCAAGCTTCCTGCTCGATATTCACATCAAGAAACAAATGGGCGTTTTGTGCGAGGACTGATTTCGGATCACCGCACATGGCGATGATTTTCACCTGGAACCGCGCAATCGCCGGAAGGACCCGCATAATTTCTTCGGTCTCGCCGCTTGCGCTCAAGGCGAGGACCACATCTCCGTCGGCGATAACGCCGAGATCGCCGTGCAACGCGTTTGAGGAATCGAGCACGACGGCGGGCGACCCCGTGCTCGTCAGTGTGGCGGCGATCTTGGCGCCGATGTGCCCGGATTTTCCTACGCCCACAACAACGACTTTGCCGCGGGCATCCACCGTTTCCTTGATCAGCTCAACCGCGCGTGAGAAATTTTCGTCCAAGCGCTCCCGGAGCCGCTTGAGCTCAAAAATTTCCGCGTCCAGGACGCGTCCGGCCTTTTCAAGGTAGTCCATCGAAGTATATAATGTGGGTAAGGCGTGGTGACGGGCAAGAATTTGCACGCCTGGAGCGAAAGGAAAACGATGAAGATATTTACTATTGCAATCCTGGCAATCCTGGCCGCGCTGGTTGCAACCGCGTCGGCGCAAGAATACAGAGCACCAATTGGCCCGCAAAAACCCGTGCGAGCGATGGCCACGCCACCGCCGATGTTACAACGGCCCGCCGTCGAGGGAGTCGCTCCGCGGGCATTTCAACCTGGTGGTAACCCGCTTCAGATGCTGAATCCGTGGGCGCCGGCGCGTTACGGCACGTGGGTCGAGAGCACGTCGTTCGATCCGGATCACCCCGGAAAATGGAACGGCATTAAGCTCTTCGAAATCATTTTTTAGCCGTTGTGGTAGGGCGAACGCGCCCGCGCGTGCTGGCGATCGCGCCTTCGCGATTCGCCAGCTTTTCGCGGGAGGAGAGGCGTTCTCCGGGGCGAACGCCTCGTCAACACAAATCGGTGGTGCCGCGCTTTAGTGATCGCTCGCTACTGTTCGCGTCGCAGAGTTATTCAGCTCCAGCTGCGCACCATCTGCAAGCAGGTCGGGCATATTTTGAGCAAGCTCAATGTAGAGAACCGCACGTCTGCTGCAGTCGCGGCGCTCGAAACGCGCCGCACCGTCGCAGTCAGATCTCAAAGCAACCCTGCTCGACCTTGGGCTGCAGTGGCTGGCGTAATCACCACCCAATTGGCGGAATGGTGGTCAGGCGGATTGGAAATTTGCGACGCGCTCTCGCTGGCTGCATGAGGCAGCGGATTGTCGCGGCTAGGAAGCCGTCGTTCCCTGGAGCTGAACAAAAAATCTCGCTAACTGCGAGCGTACTTTCTCAAACGAGAGCCGTTCTCGGGCGCGTTCCTGAGATTCGGCGACGATCGCTGCGCGCAAATCGGCGTCTTTCAACAGATCGAGCGCCATCGAACCGATTTCCGTAATGGTCCGGCGTTCGCCCGTCGTCTTGGGAAACGCAATTCGCTCAATGGCGCCGTCGCCCCCGACGCATGGGATCCGGCAGAGAAGCGCGTCACCTGCGACCTGGCCCGGAACATGGCTGCGGTCGAGTTGCAATACGATCTTATGCCGGGCTACGTCGCGCAGATAATCCGGGTAGGACGTCCATTTTTCAATTAGTCGGAGTTTCCCTTTTGGATATTTCAGTTCGTCGAGCAATCGCCGTCCTTTGTAGCCATCCAGATTAACGACCGTGACCGATTCCCCTGTCGCATCGCACAAGTGCCGCGCGACCAAAAGCGCTGCGAAATGATTGCGCGATGGCACGTCCCATTCGCGCGTCCCGACAAAAATTCCCGATTGCTCCGCTGGCGGTAAAGAAAAGTCCCATCGTTGATCCTCGATAGGATAGGGAGTTGGGGCAAACGCTACACTCGCCGGATCACGCTTGATGCGGATGCGCTGATAGATTTCCGCGGCTTCCGGCGTCGTGGCGATGCAGCCGTCGGCATCCGTCACAATTTTCATGAACCGCGATAATTTTGCTGGATCGCCCAACTGTTGCGCGATCTGGTGCAATCCGGTTTCTTTCAGCAAG
>WNGL01008804.1_pt1 | contig 23396 bp, 19 predicted proteins | sample 5400591 | NCBI WGS metagenome assembly WNGL01 (sample SAMN13153377, study PRJNA577476) | soil metagenome | isolation source: 80 cm soil or saprolite under Garry oak tree replicate 1 | place: USA:California | collected 2016-06-15 | reverse complement strand
CGCGACGGTCGGTGCCGCCGATCCCGGCATCAGCACACGCCGGGCCATCGTCGCGGCTCTCAATGCCGCAACCATGGCCGCCTTGTCATGGCTCGCCGCCGCCGCGCTCTCGCCCGGCGGATACGGCTGGCTCGATGGCGTGCTGCTCGCGCTGTTTGCGGTCACCCTGCCGTGGACCATCGTCGGCTTCTGGAACGCGGCGATCGGGCTGTGGATCATGCGATTCGCCCGCGATCCGGTCGCGCTGGTGTTCCCGGCCGCGGCGCGCGTGCGCGGCGATGAAGCGATCACCGCGTCGACCGCGATCCTGGTGTGCATCCGCAACGAGATGCCGGATCGGGTGGTGCGCAATCTCGAGCCGATGCTGGGCGGCCTGGTCGAGGCGAAAACGGCCGAGCGCTTCCACGTCTACGTGCTCAGCGACACCAGCGATCCGGCGATCGCGGCCGCGGAAGAAGAACGCTTCGGCGCGCTGACCCGGAAATGGCAGCGCGAGATCGGGCTCACCTACCGCCGGCGCGCGCGCAACATCGGATTCAAGGCGGGAAACATCCGGGATTTTTGCGACCGCTGGGGCGACCGGCACGATTTCGCCGTCACGCTCGACGCCGACAGCTTCATGACCACGCGAGGTATCCTGCAGCTCGTGCGCATCATGCAGGCGGACCCCGGGCTCGGCATCCTGCAGAGCCTGGTGATCGGCATGCCGTCGACCAGCGCCTTCGCCCGCATCTTCCAGTTCGGCATGCGGCTCGGCATGCGCTCCTACACGCTCGGAAGCGCGTGGTGGCAAGGCGACTGCGGGCCGTACTGGGGGCATAACGCCATCGTGCGGCTGGCGCCCTTCATCGCCCATTGCACGCTGCCGGTTCTGCCGGCGCGAGGAGCGCTCGGCGGCCATGTTCTGAGCCACGACCAGATCGAGGCGGTACTGATGCGTCGCGCCGGCTATCAAGTCCGCGTGCTTCCCGACGAGACGTTCGGCTGGGAGGAAAATCCGCCGACCCTGATCGAGTTCATCCGCCGCGACCTGCGCTGGTGCCAGGGCAACATGCAATATTGGCGCTTTCTGTTCCTGCCCGGACTGAAGCCCGTCAGCCGCTTTCAGCTGGCGATCGCGCTCCTGATGTTTCTGGGCTCGCCGGCCTGGATCTTGCTGTTGCTCGTCGGCAGCGCGGCGGTAGCGCGCTCGGGCGATCCCGCCGCCGTGCTGCGCGCCGACTTCGGTCGGATGTTGCTGCTCAGTCTGCTCACGATGTGGTTTGCGCCGAAGATCGCCACCGCGGTCGACGTTTTGGCGCGGCCCGAGTCGCGACGGGCCTTTGGCGGGGCGGCACGCTTTACGGCGGGATTGCTGATCGAAACCGTCTTCTTCCTGCTGTTCTCGCCGATCCTGTGGTTCTGCCACAGCCTGTTCCTGATCGGCCTCCTGTTCGGCCGCGCGACGGGCTGGACCGGGCAGACCCGCCACGACCATTCCGTGCCGGTCGGCCTCGCAGTGCGGAATTTGTGGCCCGCCGCCGCGACCGGGCTCGGAACGCTCGGCGTCCTGGCGACGACCGTCCCGGCGGCAATTCCCTACGCGTGCTTGATCGCCGGGGGACTGGCGCTGGCAATTCCGTTCGCCGTGCTCACGGCTTCGCCGGCATTGGGACGCGCGCTGGTCCGCCAAAAACTCGTTCGGCTGCCGGAAGAGACCGATCCGCCGCCCGCGCTGCGGGCGCTTGCGCTGCCGGCGCTCGATCCCGCCCAGATCGCGGCTCGAGCCGGCAGCACAGGGCTCGCCGCATTGCGGGCGACGCGCGGCGTCCTGCGCTCGTTGCGCATCTACTATGGGAGCCGGCGGCGTCACGCCGCGATGGATCGCCTCTACGGACAATTCGTAGTGCCCGGCGATCTCGTGTTCGACATCGGCGCCCACGTCGGCGACCGCATTGCCGCGTTCCGGCGGCTCGGCGCGCGCGTCGTCGCCGTCGAGCCGCAGCCGCTGCTCGTGAAGACCCTGAAACTACTGTACGGCCGCGATCGATCCGTTGCGATCGAGCCGCTCGCCGTCGGGCGCGAGCAGGGCGAGTTGGTGCTCCAGCTCAATGTCGACAATCCGACGGTGAGCACCGCATCCGACGCTCTCATCCGTGCCGCGGGCGGCGCGCCCGGATGGCAGCACGAACGATGGATCGACCGCATTGCGGTCCCGATGAGTACGATCGACGCATTGATGGTGCGGCACGGAACGCCGGCCTTCATCAAAATCGACGTCGAGGGCTTCGAGGCGGAAGCCCTTGCCGGCCTGACGCATCCGGCTGCCGCGCTTTCCTTCGAATTCACCACGATCCAGCGCGAGGTCGCCGTTGCTTGCCTGGAACGCTGCATCGCGCTGGGCTACACGAGGTTCAATGCCGCGCTCGGCGAGGAGCAGATGTTCGTGTTCGAAGGCTGGCGCTCGCGGGACGAAATCGCCAGGTGGATCCGCACGCTGCCGCCGGCGGCGAATTCGGGAGACATCTATGCGGCGATGGGTTGAGGAGATGCCCCCGTCGCCTCCCTGCCCGCTGGGGGAGGTTCCAGGGTGAGCGGGCACTCCTGCGTGAAGGCGCTGGCAACCGCGGCCGCCGCGTTGTTCATCGGCTGCACAGGCGCAGTCGCCGCCGACGAGCTTGCCGTCGACGTCGTCAATGCCGGCGAGCCGACGCTCTGCGCCGAGCGCGACAACGTCACGCTCGCGCTCGCCTCCGGAACAGTCCGGCGGCTGGGCATCGAAGCGGCGCACCCGGCCTATATCGGCACCCTCGTTGCCGATCGCGCGGCGGCGGATTTTTCCCGCTGCGATTTTGCCGTCGATCCCGGCGCCGCCCGCAAGTCCCAGCGCATCACGCTCTATGAAAGCGAGGAATGGCAATTGATCGGCCACCGGCTCCAGGAGTTCTGGCGGCCCGGCGGCGCGCCGGTTCGGGTCGGCGAGCGGGTCGAAATCGGGATCCACCTGCTCCAGCTCTGGCACCGGTTCGAGGAGCGCGCCGAGGAAGTCCTCGTGCTCTATCCGCCCGACGGCTATTGGCGGGCGCGACCGCTGCCGCCCCCGCATCTCGCCTGGAGCGCGTACGGCTCCTCGTTTCTGATAGGGCCGGTCGAGACCGCGGCGCGGCCGTTCGTCGACCTGACCGGCATCGCATTCGATCCGGTCGGGCTGGGGTTCGAGCTCAGGTTCGCGCGCGGCGGCGGCGCCCATCTCAGGCTCGCGAAGCTCGACCGCGACCGGATCGCGCTCGACGTCACGCTCGACCCGGTCGCGGGGCGGCCGTTCGCGGCGCTGCGGTCGATGTTCGTGATGGAGACCGTGGCCGACGTCGCGCGGATTGCCTGGCGCGAGTCGGGCGGCAAAGCTTGGCACGAAGCATCGATTGATCGCTTCGAACGCGCGAGCGCGGTCGAGCTGTGGGCCGGCCGCGCGGTCCCCTCGCGCCACAATCCGAGCGCGCCCGACATGCGGTTCTCGGAGTTCAGCGCGACGGTGCGCTGAACGGAAGTTTCGCGCGCAGCTTCGCCGCAACTTCTTCGATTGCGCCGGACAACGGGTGAAACGTGAAGCGCACCTCGTGATGCCCCGGCGTCAGTTGCACGGCGCGAAACAGCACGTCGGCTTTGAGAATCGCCGCGGCGACGCCGTCGACCCGCGCGCGCCACCACGGATGCCAGACGTCGGTCAGCACGAGAAAGCCGCCGCCGGGCGCCTCGACATCGATCGTGATCTCGGCATTGCCGTAGTGCACGATGCGGGCGGCGCCGGGGCGGGTCTCGGAAACGGGCGGCGCCGGCGGTGCATCCGGCGGGCGCTCGAGCAGCACGGTGCGAGCCGGATCGACATCGGGCCAGCCGGTGCGCATCAGCTCCTCGAAATCGGCGAGCCGCCAGTCCGCGAGCACCATCACCCGCGGCAACGCGCGCGGGTTCTCGTAGACGTAGGCCTCCTTGGTGCGGCCCAGGAACGTCAGATCGCCGGGCTCGAGCGCCTTGTCGATCTGCTCGACCGGAATGCCGGTCGCGATCACGCGCACCCCGAAAAGGTCGGCGAAGGGCGAGCGATACGACGGATAGAGCGGAGAGAAGCGCCGTTGCTCCGCCGTCGCGACGGTGTCTCCGACGGCGGTCGCCTGCTTGAAATCCCGGAACCGCAACGGGTTCTGGCCGAACACATGATCGAACCCGTGGATGAGACCGAGATTCGGCCAGTGATAGCTGATGCCGATCAGCTCGACCCGATCGCGGCGGTCGGCGGCCGCCGATGCCGATAGCCTTGACTTGATCAGCGCGACCGTCTCGTTCGCCGTGTCGGTCCGCAGCGCGTCGTAAAACGACGCCGGCAAGCCGGTCGATATGTTCGGCGCATTGTTCCAGGCAAGATCGGCGGTCATGGCCAATGTCAGGACGAATGCCGCCGCCAACGGCGTTGCGCGCACCCGCCGCGCAACGGCCAGCGCTGCCACCGCGAGGGCCGCCCAGCCGACGCCGCTCAGAATCGGCAACGCGGCGGCACCGAGCTTGCCGACCGCGAGCGCGACGCCGAGCGCGCTCGCAAGGATCGCCATCACGAGAGCGAGCGCAGCGAGCGATTGCCGCCGCGCGCTTCGCGCCGGAGCGGCGGGATCGGACAGAAAGCGGTGCACCAGATAACCGCTGGTGATCGACAGCAGCATGCCGATCAGGAACGTCGCGTCCGCCGGCCGGCGATAGAGCGCGACCCCCGGAAGCAGTTCGTAGAGCGCGCGGAACACCGGCGTGTACCAGCCGAGCGCGTAGAGCAGCGCGACGGCAAGCGCGATGGAAAACCAGCGGATCTCGCGCGCCCATAACCAGCCGCGGCTCAGTCCCAAGCCGAGCACGGCGAGGAGCGGAATGGCGCCGGCGTAAAGCTCGCCCATGTTCTGGGCGAGGATCAATCCGGTCGGCCCCCAATCGAGGCTCGGCGGTCCCCAATAGCCGACCTGCGGGCTATTCGTGGCGAAGAGATCGGAGAAGACAAAAGTGAGCAGATGCGCCGGATGCAGCGATCCCTTCGCGGCGGCCGCGTAGGCGATCTCGGGCCGGTTCGAAGCGGCGGCGAGCACGGCCGTCAACAGCACCGGAACTGCGGCAACCATGGTCCCGGCGACGGCAAAACCGGCGAGCGGCCGGATGCTCGCCCGGACCCGAGGAATGCCGCCGCCGATCCAATCCGCCAGCACGACGCCAGCCAAGAGGTAGAGGCCGAGCAGTGCGACCTGATCGCGGCCCGTCGCCATCAGGCCGGCGGCAAATCCCGCCGCAATGCCGAGCCGCAACGAGCCGTGCTCGAGCGCGCGGGTGAGCGGCCACAGGCCCAGCGGCAGATAGCACAGGCTGAGGATCTCGCTGGTGTGCTGGATGCGCGATGCCGCGGCGCTCCCGAACGCGAACGCCAGCGCCGCCACCAGCGCGCCGGCGCTGTGCCAGCCGCGGTCGCGCGCATAGAGGATGATGCCGCATCCGCCGAGAAACAGCGCCAGGAAGGTGACGACGTCCGCGGAGCGGAAGTCCATCCCGGGATCGATCCATGCCAGCAGCAGGTGCAGCGGCGAGAACAGCATCGACTGCGGATCGGCGATCTGCGGCCAGCCGGCAAATACGTTCGACGTCCAAAACGGCGATTGGCCTTCGGCAAACGACCTGGCGAGGAAATTGAGCTCGGGCTGGAACTGTGCCTTGGCATCCCACGGGATCGTCACCGCGCCGGACAGCCAGGGCGCCGCCAGGGCGAGGAACGCCACCGCATAGAGCGCCAATGTGCGAAGAAGCGGAAACCCGCGGGCCGATTTCGCACGCGACGGCGTGGCCGCGAACGCGCGGCCGGGCGCGCCAACCCCGGCGTCCCTGGCTTGGACGGTCATCGCTGACCCGCGGCGGTGCGCTCCTTGTTCACCCTGTAGAGCCGGAAGCGTTCGCCTTCATGCACCAGGGTCAGCAAGTCCGGGGCCGGATTGGCGGTATCTTCGTCGGTGAACAGCACGTAGACATAATTGAATCGGCTCGGCCACTGTTCCCAGTAGGATTGCTTCTCGTCATGGTGCTGGATCGCCAGCGCGAGCTGCTCGAGCGCCGGCGGCGTGCCGTCTTCGCTGTCGACCTGCCCGGCATATTGCGGGCGTACGTGCATGATCTGCTTGCCCGGCACCGTGAACGCGGTCGTGACCAGCGCCGAGCGCTCGATCATGGCGAGGCAGGCGGCGTGGACGAGATTGGCCTCGCGCACGTCTTCGCCCGCGGAGCGGTCCGCATAGGCGACGAGCACCGTCGATCCGCGCTTGATGCGCTTGACCGAATCGCGGAACTCCAGGGTTTCGCGCGCGAGATCCGCCCAGTTCGCGTCGACTTCGATCACGCGCACCACCAGCAGCACCAGCAGCAGCGCCAGAAACCCGCGGCGGACCAGGCGGTGATGCAGGTCGAGATGCGCGCATGCCACGAGCATGAACGCCGCCGCGATCGGTAGCCGCTGATCGGCCATATAGGTCGCGAACACCACCCGCGGCATGGCCAGATAGACCACGCCGGCGACCGCCAGCAGCAGCCAGCCGACCGCATGAAGGTGCAGCAGCCGGTGGCGCGCCGCCCAGCCGATCGCCGCCGCCGCAATGGCGGTGAGCAGGAAGGCGACGATGTCGGAATAGACTTCGATGATGTAGATCAGTCCGTCGATCTTGCCCTGCTGATCCCAATAGTTCTCGCCGGCGAGCTGCCATGTCGGACTTTGCAGCAGCAGCGGCACCACCGGCAGGAACGGCAGCCCGGTCGCGACGAAATCCACAATTCGCAGGCCCCACGGCCGCTCGCGCAATTCGGATAGGCGGTGGAGCTCGATGGCGAAGAGGCCCAGTCCGTACAGCGCGACCGCGAACAGATGACAGAAGAACATCGCCAGCACGAAGGCGGCGGAGACCACCAGCCGCAGCGGCCAGATCCGCTCGCGCAGCCACACCCAGGCGGCGAGCCCCCACAGCGCGAGCCCGAGGCCGAACATGTAGTTCATCACGCCGACCAGGAACACGTGATTGTAAAGCAACGGGAAGGCCACGAGCGGCAGCACCGACCACGAGCCGAACAGCGCCCGGTTGAACGCCAGGGTGCCCGAAAGAATCAGCACGAACGTTGCGACGGTGAATACCTGCCCCGCGTGGTAAACGCTCATGAACCGCACCAGGCGCGGAATCACCAGGTCCATCATCAGATTGGGAATGATCTGCCAATCGATCTCGTAGAAGCGCGACAGGTCGGGGTCGTTGCCGATCGTGGCAATGACGTGCATGCGCGCCAGATGATTGACGTAATCGGTGAGCGGCGGCAGCGGATGCGTGATAACCGGAATCGAGGCCACCAGCGCGAACACGACGAACAGCACCGCGGTCTGCGGGCCGGAGAAGTCGGTGGACCGCCGCAGCGGCCGGGTATACACGTCGAAGGAACGCATGGTTCTTTGGTCGAGGGCGCTGCGGGGCTCAGGCGACTTTGTCAGGATCAGCTGAACAGAGCATGAATGACGGTCGAGGCGGGAGTCGCCGGCAGGGTCGCAACGAGGTTTCGGTTAAGACCTTCTAGAGGATCGCGTCCACCTGTCCCAGGGATTTATGGAAATTTTCGGACGGCCGCTCCTTCGCGGCCAAAACCGCGGTCGGGACCGGTATTCGGCACGGCGCCGCGGCGTTCGAGATCGGACCCGGCCGCGGTAGCCGATCGACCCGGTTCGGCCGGCCGCAGATCCTCCGCAAGCCGCGCGGCAAGGCGCCGGCCCGCAGGGAGAAGCCCTTGTTTCCGTTCATCGACACCGCCCCGCGCGCCGCCCGGCCGTTGATCACGTTCGGGCTGATCGCCGCCAACACGCTGGTTTTTCTGTGGATGCTCAGCCTGCCGCCGCGCGCGCTGCAATCGGTGCTGGTGCATGCGGCGCTGATCCCGGCCCGCTATACGGAGCCGGAGCTGGCGAGGGCGGCGGGGCTCGATCCGTCGAACTGGTGGCCGCTGTTGACCAACACCTTCATGCACGGCGGCTGGCTGCACCTGATCAGCAACATGTGGTTCCTGTGGATCTTCGGGCCGGCGATGGAAGCGCGATTCACGCGGCTCGGATTTTTCGCGCTGTACATCGCCGGCGCGCTCGCGGCGAGCGTGGTGCATCTCGGCACTCATCCGGATTCGACCGAGCCGGTGCTCGGGGCATCGGGCGCGATCGCGGCCGTGCTCGGCGCGCACGCGGTCACCTATCCGGCGGCGCGGGTGATCACGATCATCCTATTGGTGTTCATCCCGCTGTTCGTTCCGATCCCGGCGGTGCTGTTCGCGCTCATCTGGTTCGCGCTGCAGCTGTTTCAGGGCAGCATCGAGCTGATGACGCCCAACCTCGCGGGCGGCGTTGCCTGGTGGGCGCATATCGGGGGCTTCGCCTTCGGGGCGTTGTTCGCCTTCCTCGCCATGAGCTTGATCGGGCGGCCCCGGATCGCCACCACCACTTGGACGCCCCGGCGCAGCTGGCGCGTGCCCGACGTGCGAACCCGGGACTGGGACCGCCTGTGAAGCGCGAACCGACGGACGTCCGTATCCTGTCTCAATGCTTTCACACCCGGATTTCACGCAGCGCGAACGCCAGCACCAACCAGAATAGGCCGAACATCAACAGATCGAGCCCGAGGCAAATGCCGAGCACCACGAGCCCGCTCGCCGGCCAGCCTGCCATGATCACCAAGCCGGCGAGCACGGCAATGACGCCGGACAGGATCAGCATCCCGCCGCTGACCGGCCACACCCGGTACGCCAGCACGAAACGCAGGATGCCGGAGACGAGCAGCACCGCGGCGATGAACAACGTCAGCGCCGCGGACGTCGCCAGCGGGTTCGCCATCAGCCAGAGTCCGCCGACGAGATATAGAATCCCGACGATCAAGCTGAGAGCGAAACCGCCCCAGCCGCGCTCCCAGAACGCATGCACGATCTGAAAGGCGCCGCCGACGGTGAGCGCCGCGCCGAAGAAGATCGCGCTGACGATGGAGGCCGCGATCAGATGTCCGAACACGAAGGCGGCCATCAAGAGGAACAGCACGCCGAGCAGCGCATACACCCACCAGCGGTGGGCAGCCGCGCCGTGAATGTCGCCGCGCACAACGACCATGTCACTATGGGTCACGTCCGCCTCCTGCTTCCGATTGCGTAAGACTGCTGCTTGCCCCGCACCGGGGAAGTCGCCATGACAAGCCCCCTGCAAATCCGAAGTTCCGCGATTTGAGCACGGCACTCGACCTACATTATCACGACACCCGACATCACGACACTCGACCCACTTTGCCGCTGCCGTCACGCTTTCGGAAAAGACAAGTCGGCCATTCGCCTCATCCTGTCGAAGCGATGCGCCGCGCGCCGCGGCCGATCGGGTGGACGCGGAGGTGAACCGCGACTCTTCCGCGTGAGATCCGTGCAGAACGCGAGAAATCGGATCTCGCGGCTTGTTTCAACGTCGGATCCTGGCGATCAGTCCACTTTTCTCCAGGAAACCAAGAAGCTGGAATAGATCCTTTTCGATCTTGCGCTTCCGCGTGCCCGGAAACGCGGCCGCGAACAGCGCGATCAGCTCTTCGGCGCTCTTCGGCTCGCTCAGGCTGCGCCAGGCCGCCGAGGCCATGCGGTCGAGATGATGGATCGTTTTCGGCCCCGGCGCGGCGACAAAAATTTCGCCGCCGACCTCGCGGGTCTCCACCCCCGGTGCACGGCGAAACCGGCAGGTCAGATCATGCCCGCACGCCGGCGCGATTGCCGAGCGCGCCTTTGCCGGGCGTTGGGAATCCGAGTGGCTCGCTTTCCGCCCGCTGCGTGCCGGCTCTCGACCGAACCTCCTCTCGATGAGCTGGGCCGCGCCCATCACCGCGCCATAGCGCAGCCGATAGCACGGCACGCGCTCGGTGAGCCGCATCAGCCGGTCGAGCGTCTCCACCGGCGGCACCTGGTGGGCGAAATTCTGCAACAGAATTTCCTTGAGCATCTCGCTTTTCGGCACCGGCTCGAGTCTAGCGCCGCGGGCGCCGCGCCGCAGGAGCACGAAGGCCGAGATCGGCGCAGTTTCTCCGAGCGGCGCAATCTCGCTTTCCCGGAGCCCAACATAAACCCAGCGCCGGTCGAACGGGCCGGCGCGCTCGTTCACGAAGCGAAGCAAAAGTGCGCCGACACTTTTCGGCAGCGGTTTGCGCAGGCGCGGCGCGATGCCCAGCGCGACACCGAGACCCTCCCCGGGCTCGATTGCCAGCACATCGTCGCCATAGACCGTGTGACCCCGAGCCGCGAGCTCGACGCATAACGTGCTCTTGCCCGTCCTTTGCACAGAGGGGAAGCAAACCAGTCCGCCGCCGATGCGCATCGCCGCGCCGTGCAGACAAAGATGCCGGGGGTTTGCTTTCAGGAACCAGTCGAACAGCACGTCATGGACGTCGCAGACCACCTGCATGGCGGAAACCGGCGGGTGCTCGTCCCAGAGCTGAGGCTTGGGCATGCGGCTGGAGCGCCAAGCAAACCCGGTGCGCATCCTTTTCACCTGCGCATCTTGCCGCCGCGACAGGGCAGACGGGAGCCGCCGCAGGCGCCAGCCGGCCAGAATCGCTTCGAGACCCTCGACGACCTCGGGGCAATCGGTGAAGGCAATGGTCCAGCCGAAGGCGCCGAGCGCGAGCACGATGGTCCGCTCGTAATCGGCCATGCGCCGATCTGCGGCTCGGCGCGTGCGCGCGCGAGCGACCGCCTGCGTGCGCTCGGGCACCCGCTCGCCCATACGGCCAAGGATAACAGAAGGCGCGGCACTTGGGGGCTCGGGGCCGGCCGGATCGCCGCCCCCGAGCTTGGCTCAGCTCAATAGCGCCTGTCGCTCCGACGCCGGCGCCGGTACCACCAGTCGGGGTGCGAACGCCGCCGCCGCCGGTACCACCAGTCGGGGTGCGAGCGCCGCCGCCGGCTCCTGCGTATGACCACCCCACCCGCCTCAGCGTCCGATACGGTGAGCACCGTGGGCACGGCGTAGCCTATTGCGGCGGCCAGGCCGAGCATGGAGAGCGCTTGCCGGCGCGACATCTGCTTGGGTTCCGACTTGTCTTGGTCACTCATGGCAACCTCCATTTTCTCGGCATCAACGCGAGTCCGGCTGGAGGCCGCCCCGATCTTCCAGCCCTCTCCGAGGGGTTCGTACGCTAGGGTCGCGCGTCTGAACGCGGGCTGAACGTTGCTTGTTCCCTCGCCTCGAGCCGGCCGGGTCGAACGGGCGCAATTACGGCAATTGTTCGCGCACAAATCTGTGCGCCAGCAGGACGAAGCCGCCGCCCAGCGCCGCCGCGAGCGCCATCGCCGCATACGCGCGTCCGCCGAGATTCGCGTAGAGCACCCCGGAGAGCGCCAGGCCGCCCGCCATCACCAAGGCGAGCACGGTCGCGAAATCCCCTTGGGCCGTGGCGAATTGCCGGTCGGGCGCCAGGCGCGCCAACAGCTGGATCGAGCCCAGGTGGGTGGCGCCGAACGAGAACGCGTGCAGCAATTGCAGCAGCGGCAACCACCCGAGCGGCGGATCGAAGCTCATGGCGCCCCAGCGGAGGCAGGCCCCGCAGGCGCCGAGCCCCCACAGAGAGCCGATGAACGTCGCGTCGAGACCCTTCGCCCGCCAGTCGATCACGGAGAAGCCGTAATAGACCGCGTGGCTTGCCTGGATCAGGCTCGCCGCGGCCGCGACCGTCCAAAAGCCCGGCGAGAGCAGCAGCTTGCGATCCGGCACGCCGAACCTTTCCGCAGCGGAGATTTCCGGAGCAATCGGCCGGAGCGCGAGCGAAACCGCCGCCACCATCACGAGCGCGCAGACCAAAAGCCAAATGATGTTGATCGGCGCGATGCGATCGATCACGAGCCCGGCGCCGAGGTTCGCGGCCACGAAGGCGACCGATCCCCACAGTCGCACCGGGCCGTAGGCGCGGCCGCGCAGCCCGAGCCCCTTGAGCGCATAGGCATCGGCAAGCGGCAGGGCCGGGGCCGTGGCGACCGATGCCAGCGCGACTGCCAGCAGGATCGGCACAAATCCGGCAACTTGGCTCAGCTCAGCAGTACATAGGCCAGCGTCGATCCGACGGAAGCCGCGATCAGCACCGCCCGAAACGCGCTCCACCGATCCGCAAGGCGCGCAATCAAGGGAACCGAGATGAGCCGCATGAGCATCGGAACGGCGAGCACGATGCCGGTCGCGCGGGAGTCGAGTCCCTTTGCCTCCAGCCAGACCGGGAAAAACGGCAGCACGATTCCCGCAAAGACGAACATGGCCGCATAGAATGTTGCGAGCCGGAAGGAAAAGCCGTCGCCCCCCTCGCCTTCACGGTCCTGCAAACTCGCCGCCATGAGCGCGGTCTTTCCTTCCCTGCATGCCGACGGGCCTGCCAATGTGCCATGCTGGCGCCTTCACGGACACTTCCCCCGCCACGATGGGATGTGACAAGCTTGGCCGGCGCGGTCGAGCCGAATGCAAAGCCGATGGCAGACGAGTTGGCGCTTCTGGGAGATATCGGGGCCACCAATGCCCGTCTGGCGCTGTTCAAGGATGGCGCGCTCGGGCCGGTGGAATGGATGGCCGCGGCCGAATACGCGCAATTCGCCGATGCCGTCGAAGCGTTCCTGGTCAAGCGTGGTCGACCTGGCGTCACCGCAGCCATGCTCGCCGTCGCGGGCCCGGTCGAGGCGAACCGCGCCCGCATGACCAACCGCGGATGGGTGATCGATGGCGAAGCACTTTGCGCGCAATTCCGGCTGCGGCGAGCGCGCATTCTCAACGACTTCGAGGCGACCGCATGGTCGCTGCCGCGGCTGAAAGCGGAAGACCTGCACCGGATCGGCGGAGGCGCCGCGGTGCCGGACGCACCGTTGGCGGTGCTGGGACCGGGATCGGGCCTCGGCGTCGCCTGCTACGTTTCGAGCGCGGGCGGCGGGATCGTGCTGGCGTCGGAGGGCGGGCACGCCAGCCTGCCCGGCGCCTCGGAGCGCGAGGACCACGTCATCCAGCATTTGCGCGCGCGCTTCGGGCACGTGTCGTGCGAGCGCGCGATCTCCGGACCGGGGCTGGAAAATCTCTATGGCGCCATAGCGGCCATCGACGGGCAGCAAGTCCCGCAGCGCGACGCGCCTGCGATCACCCGGACCGGCCTCGACGGCAGCTGCGCGACCAGCCGCGCCGCGCTCGACATGTTCTGCGCATTCCTCGGCGCGGCGGCCGGGGACGTCGCGCTCACCTATGGGGCGCGCGGCGGCGTATTCATCGCCGGCGGCATCGCGCCGCGGATCCTCGCATTTCTCGAAGGCTCGGAATTTCGCGCGCGATTCGAAGCCAAGGGCCGGATGCGCGCCTATGTGGAGCCGATCCCGACCAGCGTGATCGTCCACAGCGACGCCACCTTCCTCGGCCTGCAGGCGCTGGCGGTGCAGGATCAGGAGTAGATCGGCGCTAGGCGCGACCTCGCGCTTCGACGGTCGAGGAGAAAACCAGTGGGTTCAGGCAGGTCTGCAATCCGAAGGGGGCAGGAATGCGCAAAATTGGGACTCTCATGATATTTGCCTGCATGGCGATGTTTTCGGTCGTGACCCCGGGCGAGGCAGGCTGCATCTGCAAGGACACGCGCGCAAGTTGGTGCGCCAAGAATTGCTACGCATGCTTTGCCAATCATGCGGTGCCGGCCGGCTATTGCTCGCATTGGCTGGAAAAGCGCAAGCATCGGCGATCAGGAGCCTCGGTCTCATAAGCATCCAGCGATAGCCCGATGGACCAAGCCTTTGTCGGCAAATGAGGCGGCGCGAATTCATCACATTGCTGGATGGCGCCGCAGTTGCGGGACCGGTGGCATAACCGCGGTCATTCATGGCGAATGGAGGTCCGCATGACTGAGATTCCCAGCTGGCACATCACGGGAGACTGGTTCGACAATTGCAGTTGCGCCGTCGCGTGCCCCTGCACCTTCGCCCAAGCCCCGGACAACGGTTTCTGCGAGTCGGTGCTGTTCTGGCACATCCGGCATGGCCATTACGGCGATATCAATCTCGACGGTCTGAGCTTCGTCCGCGTGGGAAGATGGGAAGGCGATCTCTGGGCGGGAAAGGCCAAGGGGACCGCCGGCATCTTCATCGACGACCGCGCCGACGAGCGTCAGGCCGAGGTGCTTCCCCGCATTTTCGGCGGCCAAGTCGGAGGATTTCCCGCTTTCGTCGCTGCGCTGTTCGCCGAGGGCCGCCAGGTCCGGGGCGTGGAGCGCGCGCGGATCACCTTCGAGATCGCACCGGACCGCGCCCAGTGGGGAACGGAGATCGCCGGCAAAGTGAAAGCCTGGGCCAAGGCCCTGACCGGTCCGACGAGCCTGCCGGGAAAATATCCGCAACTCATGAACCCGCCCGGCTCCGAGACCGGACCCGGACAGCTCGTGACCTGGGGCAAATCGACGATCTGTTCCGTCGATGCGTTCGGCTTCAAGTTCCACTGGACGACGAATTCGAGCAAGCACATCCCGTTCGACTGGACCGGTCCATGACGCTCATGCCGCTTCTCGCGCATCGGAGGCAGGACGACCCGGTGCCCTGCGCGATCGAGTTCGGTAAAGACGCGCATTCGTCGCGAGATTGGTGACCGCCTCCCAGAGCGAGGTCCGCTACGCTTGCGCGGCTTGTCCGATGCCGCTACTCGGTAATCCGGGAGGAAAACGAAAATGAAAAGCTATCGGGTCACCGAGTTCGAAATGCCGCTCGAGATGATCGAGGTGCCGACGCCCAAACCGTCGGGCACCGAGGTGCTGCTGCGGGTCAAGGCGGCGGGGGTCTGCCACAGCGATCTGCACATCTGGGAAGGCGGCTACGACCTCGGCCACGGCAAGCGCATGTCGCTCAAGGACCGCGGCATTCCCTTGCCGCTGACCATGGGCCACGAGACCGCCGGCGAGGTCATCGCATTGGGTCCGCAGGCCGAGAACGTGAAGATCGGCGAGGTGCGGCTCGTCTATCCCTGGATCGGCTGCGGCAAGTGCCCGGTATGTCAGTCCGGCGACGAGCATTTGTGCGCGGCGCCGCGCTGTCTGGGCGTCTATTGCGACGGCGGCTATGCCGATCACATCGTGGTTCCGCATCCGCGCTATCTGTTGGATCTGCAGGGGCTCGATCCGGTGACCGCCGCGCCCTATGCGTGCTCGGGACTGACCACCTACAGCGCGTTACGCAAGGTTGCGGACGTGCTCGAGCGCGAGCCGATCCTGATCATCGGCGCGGCCGGGCTCGGCCTGATGGCGCTCAGCCTGCTCAAGGCGATGGGCGGCAAGGGCGCGATCGTCGTCGACATCGACGCGCGCAAGCGGCAGGCGGCGCTCGAGGCCGGCGCCATTGCGGCGGTCGACGTCGCGGCAGCGGACGCGCGGCGGCAGATCACGCAGGCCGCGGGCGCACCCATCCGCGCCGCGATCGATCTCGTCGGCAGCGAGCAGACGAGTGCGCTCGGCTTCGACTGCCTGCCCAAAGGCGGCAAGCTCGTCATCGTCGGCCTGTTCGGCGGGGCGGCGCCGTGGTCGCTGCCGCTGATTCCGATCAAGGCCGCGACCATCCAGGGCAGCTACGTCGGCAGCCTCGCCGAGCTCAAGGCGTTGCTCGATCTGGTGCGGCGCAAATCGGTTCCGCCGATCCCGGTCAGCAGGCGCCCGCTGCATCAGGCGCAGCAATCGCTGGAAGATCTGCGCAACGGCAAGCTGGTCGGCCGCGCGGTGCTGACCCCGTGAACACATCCGGAGGAAACATGTATCCCGATATCTCGCTTTATATCGACGGCGGCTGGGCCAAGGGCTCCGGCGGCAAGACCATCCCGGTGCTCAATCCGGCGACCGGGGATGCGATCGGCAGCGTCGCGCACGCCGAAGAGTCCGATCTCGAGCGCGCCGCCCAGGCGGCCGACAAGGGTTTCAAGGCCTGGCGCAAGGTCTCGGCGTTCGAGCGCTACAAGGTCATGCGCAAGGCGGCGGAGAATCTGCGCAGCCGCGCCGACGACATCGCGCGGCTGATGACGATGGAGCAAGGCAAGCCGCTCGCCGAGTCGCGGGCGGAGACGCTCGCCGGCGCCGATCTGATCGACTGGTTCGCCGAGGAGGGCCGCCGCGCCTACGGCCGCATCATTCCGGCGCGCGCCGAAGGCTATTATCAGCTCGCCATCAAGGAGCCGGTCGGGCCGGTCGCGGCGTTCACGCCCTGGAACTTCCCGATCAATCAGGCGGTGCGGAAAATCTCGGGCGCGCTCGCCGCCGGCTGCTCGATCGTGCTCAAGGGATCCGAGGAGACGCCGGGCTCGATCGCAGGGCTGGTGCGCGCCTTCGTCGATGCCGGCGTGCCCGCCGGGGCGATCAATCTCGTCTACGGCGTTCCCGCGGAGATCTCCGAATATCTGATCCCGCACCCGGTCATCCGGAAAATTTCGTTCACCGGCTCGACTGCGGTCGGCAAGCATCTCGCCGGGCTCGCCGGCAAGCACATGAAGCGCGTCACCATGGAGCTCGGCGGCCACGCGCCCGGCATCGTGTTCGAGGACGCCGACGTCGACCAAGCCGTGAAGGTGCTCTCGGCGAGCAAGTTCCGCAACGCCGGCCAGGCCTGCATCTCGCCGACCCGGCTGCTGGTGCAGGAGCCGCTCTACGAGAAATTCGTCGACAAGTTCACGGCCGCGGCGAAGTCGGTGAAAGTAGGCGACGGGCTCGATCCCTCGACCCGCATGGGCCCGATGGCGAATTCGCGGCGCATCGACGCGATGGAGATGTTCATCGCCGACGCGACCCAGAAGGGCGGCAAGCTGCGGACCGGCGGCAAGCGCATCGGCAACAAGGGCTTCTTCTTCGAGCCCACGGTGGTGACCGACGTGCCGCGCGAGGCGCGCATGATGAACGAGGAGCCGTTCGGCCCGGTGGCCTTGATCGCACCCTTCGCGGATTTTGCCGGCGCGGTCGCCGAGGCGAACCGCCTGCCATACGGGCTTGCGGCCTACGCGTTCACCAAATCGGCGAAGACCGCCGCGGCGGTGGGCGCCGCGGTCGAAAGCGGCATGATCGCCATCAACAATGTCGGCCTCGCCTTGCCGGAAGTGCCGTTCGGCGGGGTCAAGGATTCCGGCTATGGTTCCGAAGGCGGCTCCGAGGCGATCGAAGCCTATCTGGTGACGAAGTTCATCACCCAGACGGGGGTGTGAACAACAAACTAGCCGCCGTAGACCGCATGGAGCGAAAGCGGAATGCGGGATCGGCCGTCCCGGATTTCGCTGCGCTCCATCCGGGCTACTAAAGATCCGAGTCCGGAGGAAGTCATGGGCAGCGTGAACGCCTGCGTCGATCTCAAGCGCGATAACGACGTCGCGGTCGTCACCATGGAGAATCCGCCGGTCAACGCGCTCAAGCACGAGCTGCGCGCCGGGCTGATCGAGGCGTTGAAGCAGATCAAGGATCCGGCCATCAAAGCCGTGGTGCTGACCGGAGCCGGACGCGCGTTTTCCGCCGGCGCCGACATCAGCGAGTTCGGCAAGCCGCTGCAGCCGCCCGGCCTGCACGAGGTGATCGCCGCGATCGAAGCCACGCCGAAACCGGTGGTGGCCGCCATCCACGGCACCGCCCTGGGTGGCGGGCTCGAGCTCGCGCTCGCGTGCCACTACCGGGTCGCGGACCGCGGCGCCCGCGTCGGCCTTCCCGAGATCAAGCTCGGGATCTTGCCCGGCGCGGGCGGCACGCAGCGCCTGCCGCGGCTGATCGGCCCGGAAAAGGCCCTGGAAGCGATCGCGTCCGGCGACATGATTGCCGCCGACCAGGCGCGGGCGCTGGGCATCCTCGATGCGGTGCCGGACGGCGAGCTCGTGCCGGCCGCGGTTGCCTTCGCGCGCAACGCGATCGGCAAGCCGGTGATGCACGTGCGCGACCGCGAGGACAAGATCGCGGCGGCGCGGGCCAATCCCGCCGCCTACGAGGAAGCCGCGGCGAAGATCGTCGGGCGCGCGCGCGGCAGGCGGGCGCAATCGGCCTGCGTCGAATCCGTGCGCAACGCGTTCCAGCTGCCGTTCGAGGACGGGCTTGCGCGCGAGCAGGCGCTGTTCCGCGAGCTGGTGGTGAGCGATGAATCCAAGGCGCAGCGCCACGTGTTCTTCGCCGAGCGCGAGGCCGCGCGCGTGCCGGACATGCCGGCATCGACCAAGCCTCGCCCACTCGCGCGCGCCGCCGTGATCGGCGCCGGCACCATGGGCGGCGGCATCGCCATGAGCTTCGCCAACGCCGGCATTGCGGTCACCATCATCGAGACCGCGGCCGACTTGCTGCGCAGCGGGCTCGACCGCGTCGCCGCCAATTACCGCACCACCATCTCGCGCGGCCGCCTCACCCAGGTCGAGATGGACCAGCGCATGAATCTGATCTCCGGCAAGATCGGGCTCGCCGCGGTTGCCGACGCGGACGTCGTCATCGAGGCGGTGTTCGAGGAAATGGATCTGAAGAAACAGATATTCGGCGAGCTCGACCGCCAGGCCCGTCCGGGCACCCTGCTCGCCACCAACACCTCGACGCTCGACGTCGACGCCATCGCGCAGGCGACCAAACGGCCGCAGGACGTGCTGGGCACGCATTTCTTCAGCCCGGCGAACGTCATGCGGCTGCTCGAGATCGTGCGCGGCAAGGCCACGTCCCACGAGGCATTGGCGACCGCGATCGCGCTCGGTCGCAAGCTCGGCAAGGTGCCGGTCGTGGTCGGCAATTGCGACGGCTTCGTCGGCAACCGCATGCTGGCGCGGCGCTCCACCGAATCCGAGCGGCTGCTGCTCGAAGGCGCGCTGCCGCAACAGGTCGACGCCGCGGTCGTCGAGTTCGGCTTTCCCATGGGCCCGTTCGCGATGGGCGATCTCGCCGGGCTCGACGTCGGCTGGCGCATCCGCCGCGCGCGCGGGGTTCGCGCCGAAGTCGCCGACCCGTTGTGCGAAGCCGGCCGCTTCGGTCAGAAGACCGGCAAGGGCTATTACCTGTACCAGTCGGGCTCGCGCACGCCCACTCCCGATCCCGAGGTCGAGCAGATCATCATCGAGGCTTCGCGGCGGCTGGGGATCGCACGGCGGCCGATCGACAAGCAGGAGATCGTCGAGCGCATGATCTATCCGATGATCAACGAGGGCGCGCGCATTCTCGAGGAAGGCATCGCGTATCGGCCCGGCGACATCGACGTGGTCTGGGTCTACGGCTACGGCTGGCCGGCGTGGCGCGGCGGCCCGATGTTCCATGCCGACCAGGTCGGGCTCGCGCACGTCCGCGATCGGCTCGCGCTTTATGCGCAACGCTCGGGCGACAAGACGCTCGAGCCGGCGCCGCTGCTCGCCAAGCTCGCGGCCGAGCGCAAGGGCTTCGCCTCGTTCAAGCTTGCCGCCGCGGCGGCGTGAGGACCCGGGTCGCCGTGCGCGCGAGCTTTTCGCGCGATCCCGTTGACAATTGTTAATTGACAGTTTACGAATCCTCAAGGCGAAGATGATCGTAAGCTTCCGCCACAAGGGATTGAAACAGCTCTTCGAACGCGGCAACCGGAGAGGCCTCAACCCGCAGCACGTCGAGAAGTTGGAAACATTCTCGGCCTATTGGATGTCGCCCAGAGGATCGAGGACATGGATGGCGATCTCAAAGGCTTCTGGTCGGTGACGGTGCGGGCGAACTGGCGCATCATCTTCCGTTTCGAGAGCGGAAACGCGTTCGAGGTCGATCTACTGGATTACCATTAGGAGCCGACATGCCCATGAAAAAACCGCCGCATCCGGGTCGTCTCGTGAGGGAGAACCTCGAGGATTTGGGATTGTCCGTTGCAGACGCAGCCAAGGGCCTGGGAATCACCCGGCAGCAGCTCTACAATGTCATCAGCGGCAAGAGCGCAATCACGCCCGAGATGGCAGTACGTCTCGAAAAGGCGATCGGCAGCACGGCAGATGCCTGGCTCAGGATGCAGGCTGCACACGATCTCGCTCGGATTCGCATGCATCAGGACAAGATCAAGGTGCGCCGCCTGGAGCCGCGGCACGCTTAAGTTTCCTTGCCAATCTTCGTGAACAGTCGTTCGGAGTTTCGCAGTTCTGCCCGCCCGGGACGAATTGGGCTGGAGATGCTATCTTCCGATCGCGTCACGAGGAGCATCGCACCCGTGCGGGATGCCCTAGCCTGCCCGCGGAATTCCGGACTATGATTTGACCAAGAACGCGCGGCGTGCCGCGGCCGCAGATTCCCAGCCCGGTTCATCGTTTCAGGAGAAAACCATGCTCACCCCGCCCAGCGCCCGCGCCGCCGAGCTTCGCCAGCGCATCAGCGCCTTCCTGGAAGAGCACATCCTTCCCGCCGAGGAAGTCTATCGGCGCCAGCTTTCCGAAATGCCGAGCCGATGGACCGCGGTGCCGGTCATGGACGAGCTCAAGGCCAAGGCCAAGGCGCAGGGCTTGTGGAACCTGTTCCTGCCCAAGGAGGAATTTCCCGACGGGCTCAGCAACGAGGAATATGCGCCGCTGTGCGAGATCATGGGCCGCTCGCCGCTGGGCGCCGAGCCGTTCAATTGCTCGGCGCCGGATACCGGCAACATGGAGACGATCGCGCGCTACGGCACCAAGGAGCAGAAGGAGCGCTGGCTCAAGCCGCTGATGGAAGGCGAGATCCGCTCCTGCTTCGCCATGACCGAGCCCGCGGTCGCCTCCTCGGATGCAACCAACATTCAATCTCAGATCCGCCGCGACGGCGATCATTACGTCATCAACGGCCGCAAATGGTGGACCTCGGGTGCCATGGATCCGCGCTGCAAGATCGCGATCTTCATGGGACTGACCAACCCCGACGCTCCGCCGCACAAGCGCCAATCCATGATCCTGGTGCCGATGGACACGCCCGGCATCCGGGTGGCGCGAGCGCTCACCGTGTTCGGCTACGACGATGCGCCGCACGGGCACGCCGAGGTCAGCTTCGAGAACGTCCGGGTCCCGGCCTCGAACATCCTGCTCGGCGAGGGGCGCGGATTCGAGATCGCGCAGGGCCGGCTCGGCCCGGGGCGCATCCATCATTGCATGCGCTCGATCGGGGTCGCCGAGCGCGCGCTCGAGACCCTGTGCCTGCGCGCGCTCTCGCGCACGGCGTTCGGCAAGTCGATCGCCGATCAAGGCGTCACCCGGCATTGGATCGCGGAATGCCGCATGGAGATCGACCAGGCGCGGCTGCTCACCATGCACGCGGCGCGGATGATGGACGAGGTCGGCAACAAGGCGGCGCGCGCCGAGATCGCCATGATCAAGGTGGTGGCGCCGAACGTCGCCCTCAAGGTGCTCGATCGCGCCATCCAAGTATGCGGCGGCGGCGGCGTGTGCCAGGACTTCCACCTCGCCTTCGCCTGGGCGCACTCGCGCACGCTCCGCCTCGCCGACGGGCCGGACGAGGTGCATCGCGAAACCGTGGCGAAGCTCGAGCTGCGCAAATACCAGCCGCCGCCCAAGAGACAGTGATCGGAACTCAGGGATCGGTAGCGCAGGTTTTCGGTCGAGCGCCGATCGCTGGTCACCGACTACCGATTTCCAATCCCCGGAAATGCACCCCGATCGTGTCGGCCACGCAGGCCGGGCGATCGCTGCCTTCGATCTCGACCGTGGTGTGATAGGTGACGCGCAGGCCGTCGGGCGGAACGTCCATGGTCTCGGCGATGCCGATGCGACCGCGCAGCCGCGAGCCGGCCGGCACCGGGCTGGGATAGCGCACGCGGTTCGAGCCGTAATTGAGGCTGTTCCTCACGCCCTCGACCCGCAGCACGGTGCGGAAAAACGCCGGCAGCAGCGATAGCGTCAGCAATCCATGCGCGATCGTCGTGCCGTAGGGCAGCTCGCGCCGGGCGCGCGCGACGTCGACGTGAATCCATTGGTCGTCGCCCGTCGCCTCGGCGAAGCGGTCGATGCGCTCCTGCGAGACCACCACCCAATCGCTGACCCCGATCTCCTCGCCGACGGCGGCCTTCACGGCGTCGAAATCGGCAAACACGCGCATGCTCTCCTCCCGATGGATCGACCCCGATCGACGATCGACCGCACGCACCTCGGGGTGTTTCCGACTTGCGGTTTTATCGTTTGACCGAACTCCGGAACACCCGAGTCTCGGCACGCGCCGCACCGCGTGCGAGGCATGCGATAAATGGGAACCGCGGCCGGCGCCGATGCTTGACGTGGCGAAGCCGGAGGGATCATCTAGGCCTTGGCCGCGCACGAGCTCGCGCAAAGAGACCGATCAAATCGGAGGAAGTCCAATGAATTTCATGCCTTTGAGAGCGGCGTTGCTGGCAGGCGCGGCGGTATTGCTGAGCGGGCCCGCGGGCGCGCAGGAAACCATTCGGATCGCCTTCATCGATCCTTTGTCCGGGCTTGCCGCGAGCACCGGCGAGGCCGGGCTCAAGACCTTCCAATATCTCGCCGAGCAGCTCAATGCCAAGGGCGGCGTGCTCGGCAAGAAGCTCGAAATCGTCGGCTACGACAACAAGGTCAATGCCCAGGAAAGCCTGGTCCAGCTGCAGAAGGCGCTCGACGCCGGCATTCGCATCATCACCCAGGGCAACGGCTCCAACGTCGCCGCCGCGCTCGAAGATCAGGTCGGCAAGTACAATGACCGCAATCCGGGCAAGGAAGTCGTGTATTTCAACTACGCCGCCGTCGATCCGGTGCTCACCAACGAGAAATGCAATTTCTGGCATTTCCGCTGGGATGCCAATTCCGACATCAAGATGGAGGCGCTCACCAACTACATGAAAACCCGCACCAACATCAAAAAGATCTACCTGATCAACCAGGATTACTCGTTCGGCCAGGCGGTGCGCAGCGCGGCGCGCAAGATGCTCTCCGAAAAACGGCCCGATATCCAGATCGTCGGCGACGAGGTGCATCCGTTGCAGAAGATCACCGACTTCTCGCCCTACATCGCCAAGATCAAGGCGTCCGGCGCCGACAGCGTCGTGACCGGCAATTGGGCCAACGATTTCGCGTTGCTGCTCAAGGCCGCGGCCGACGCCGGCCTGCAGGTCGATTGGTACACCTATTATGCCGGCAGCCTCGGCGGCGCGACGGCGATCAAGCAGGCGAACGTACCCGATCGAGTGTTCCAGATCGCGGAAGGTTACCCAAACATCGCCCACCAGCCGTCCCAGGATTTCGAAAAGGCATACCGCGCAAAGGTCGGGCAGCAGTTGCTCTATCCGCGCGCGATCAATGAGATGAACATGCTGGTCAAAGCCATCGAGGAAGCCAATTCGGCGGAGCCCGGAAAGATCGCCGCCAAGCTCGAGGGCATGAAAGTCGATGTGCA
>WNGL01003284.1_pt1 | contig 23399 bp, 20 predicted proteins | sample 5400591 | NCBI WGS metagenome assembly WNGL01 (sample SAMN13153377, study PRJNA577476) | soil metagenome | isolation source: 80 cm soil or saprolite under Garry oak tree replicate 1 | place: USA:California | collected 2016-06-15 | reverse complement strand
TCGCAGACTTCGAGCCCAAGGGGGCAGTCGCCAAAATGTATGGGGTGTATCGTCGATCCGATGGGACGAGTGAACGAGCCTTGTTTGTGCTCGATGCCCAGGGGATGATTCGCTGGAGCTATGTCTCTCCTGTAGGGATTAACCCTGGTGCGGATGGGATACTGACTGCCCTTGAAGCGTTGAAGACGAAGGAGACCTCTCAATGACGCAAGAATCAGGAACCGCCTCGCTCACGCTGCCAGTCGGGAAGCTCGATCATAGGCGGGGACCAGAAACCGCCCCGGTGACAGTGGTGGAATACGGTGATTATGAGTGTCCCTATTGTGGAAAGGCTTACCCCATCGTCAAGGAGATTGAGCGACGTTTGGGGGATCGGCTGCGCTTTGTCTTTCGGAACTTTCCCCTGACCCAGAGCCACCCGCATGCTGAGCATGCCGCGGAGGCCGCGGAAGCTGCCGCCGCCCAAGAGAAGTTCTGGGAGATGCATGACTCCCTCTTTGAGCATCAACAGGCGCTCGACGATGCGCATTTAATCCACTATGCTGTCGCACTCCATCTTGATAAGGAGACATTCGTGCGCGAGATGACTGAGCACGTGTATACAAATCGCGTGCACGAGGATTTCCTGAGCGGGGTACGCAGTGGAGTGAACGGCACACCGACCTTCTTCATCAATGGGGTACGCCACGATGATTCTTACGAACTGGAGACGCTCCTGGCTGCCATCGAGGCCGCAATGCCTTCCTAAAAAGGAAAGGCGTGCCGGTTCAGTCCGTCACCTGAACTGTGTAGAAGGGGTGACAGATGAAGAGAAGAGGGAATAGCTGAGCCTCGGCACCGCCCGGCTAGTGCTACAGAAGGAGCCAAACAGCCAGCCGTTTTGCATCGATTGGTCTGCTCCTGGTCATGCATGGTTCTCCACCGCTGAGGCTTGTTGCTGCTCTCACGGTTGGAATGCGAGAGGCGCGTCTGGTTCGTCCACAATGTTTGCTTGACCGTCTTTCACCACCACAATGCATCGTTGTGGGGTAGGGACTTCTCTTCCTTGTATGCTGACATCAAAGCCCAGGGTCGTGTCGTCATGAAAAATTTCAGAAACAGAGATACTATCATCCATCCTCATATGAAGATAGTCGACGGCACACTCCTTTACCTTCTGTAGAACTTCATCGTCCATCGCACTTCGTCCTTTCTCAAGATCCTTCTCGGATGCACCCTGTCCTTTGCCGTGTCAAGTCATCGCGTTGAAGATATTGTATGTGATGCATCCCGGAGAAGCAAGAGAGGGCGGCATAAGGTGACGATGTGGGCGGTTGGGGGTACAATAGAGCAGAGATTCTTAGGAGCGAACAACAGTTCTGTTCCTCCGACTCGAAACCATTGAGGAGGTAATCACATATGAACGAACAGCACCGCACACCTGGTCGGTACGGCATAGACGAGATAGAGACAAGCCAGCTCGAAAACTGGCCCAATCCTCATGCAGAGAGAGATTACGTCGTGCACCTTGAGATACCGGAGTTCACCTGCCTCTGCCCCAGATCAGGCTTTCCTGATTTTGCCACGCTCAGCATTGACTATGTGCCAGATCAGCAAATCGTCGAACTGAAGAGTTTGAAGTTCTATATCAACCAGTATCGCCAGCGGCAGATCAGCCACGAGGCAGCTGCCAACACGATCCTCAACGAATTGATCGCCTTGCTCTCCCCACGCTGGATGCGGGTGGTCGCTGACTTTAATGTGCGTGGCAATATCAAAACGATCATCTTCGCCGAGCACACCACACCTGGCTACCATGGACCATGCCCGGAGTACAGGCGTTATCTGCCGGGCGCAGGAATCTAAACAGGCTACTTTTCAGCCGCTGCCTGCCGCAAGAGGAGCGGACTGAAATTCGTCCGGTAGTCGTACGTATCGAGATTTTCTCGTCGCTTAAGAAACCCTACTATCAGGTAGGTAAAGGGAGTGGCCACCACTTCATATACCACCTTGAATATCCACTGCGTGAGAATCGCGGTCAGCAGCAGCGAAGAGGGAATGATGCCCCAAAAAGCGATGCTGATGAAGATCACTGTGTCCAGCCCTTCGCCAATAAGCGTCGAGCCAATAGTACGGGTCCACAACCAGCGTCCATTTGTGGCGATCTTTAGCTTCGCCAGCACAAATGAATTAACAAATTCACCCACCAGGTAGGCCGAAAACGAGGCCAGCAGCAGGCGAGGAGTGAAGCCAAGGATGGTATCATAAGCTGCCTGCTGGTGCCAAATTGGAGCCGCAGGGGCAAGTCCTCCGAGGTAAAAAGCGACTACCGCCAGCAAGTTACACGCAAAACCTAGCCAGATGACTCGCCTGGCTGCTCCATAGCCATAGACCTCGGTCAGCACATCCCCAAAAAGGTAGCTCAGGGGGAAAACGATAATCCCAGCCGGTACCAGGAACCCGAATGGTGAAATAAGTTTTACGGCAATGATATTTGCCGTGATAAGACAGGTGACAAATACCGAGGCAATGGCAACATACCAGAATGACACTTTCAAGCCAGACCTTCCTCCTCTGCGTAATCTCTCGAACGATCAAGAGTAACTTCTAACGTTGCATTGCAGCGCCAGCGGTTGGTATCTTACAGCAACACAATGTAGTCTATTGTACCACAGGGGGTATGTATATAAGAGCATCACCTATTTGAACTTGGCCTGGGAGCAGGCGTCTCATCAAAGGAGTTCCAAGTAGAATCACATAGGCGGTTGGCAAGTTAAAGGTCTGGTACTTGTGCCAAGTGTGATCAGACCAACATGTGGTCCACGGCGTAGCGGGTGGCAGCGCTGCGCGTGGTGACGCCAAGCTTGCTCAAGATCGATTTCACATGGTTACTGGCAGTATATTTGCTAATAACCAGTTGCCCGGCGATTTGGGCATCAGTCAATCCTTGTGCCAGCAGACGCAGCACTTCGACCTCTCGGGCAGTCAGGTCATTGGAATAGGTGAGGGCAGACTTCGCCGGGGGAGTTGATAATGGTGCTGGCGCTGGTATCGTTACCGGTCCCCTGGCGACAAGCACCTGGTCCGGGGTCATGGCACGACCCTCGGCCCAGGCAGTGGCAAAAACCTGCTCTCCAAGTTGGACACGGGCGGCAGCGACTGCCTGCTCGTAGTCGGCGCGATAGACGGGTGGCAAGGGCGCGCCGAGGGAGTCGCGCAGGGCCGCCGCGGCTGCCCACAGCCGCGCTGCCCACGTTGGCTCACCCTGTGCCACGACGCTCGCCAGGCCTTCCAGGCCGGAGAGGGTCTCCCACTTGAACCCTTGCTCCAGGGCCAACTGGAGGCTCTGTTCATAGAACTCGCGTGCAGCCGCGTTGTTCCCCTGAGTCGAGGCCACTCTGCCTAAGAGGGCGAGCGACCAGCAGATGCTTGTCATGTCGCCAATTTCCTTGAAGCTCGTCAGGCTCTCCTGGGTCAGGATGCGTGCCCGGGCAGCATCACCCTGTTGCAGCACGATCTCGCCCAGCAGGGAGAGCAGGGCAGGCTTGTCAAAATTCTCTTCCTGCGCGCAGAGCCCGAGGCCCTCCTCAGCGAAAGCATACGCCTGCGCCAGCTCACCCTGGCAGAAGGATACCTCCGCCAGAGGCCGAAACGCGTAGGGACTATCTCCTAGCCTCCCTTGCTCCCGGTAGACGGCCAGACCTTCCTCCGCCAGGATGCGTGCCCGCTCGTACTGGCCCTGGCGGATGGCCAGATTTGCCCAGTTGCTGAGCATTTGAGGCAGTCTGACGTTCTCTCCCGTCTGCCGGTAGAGCGCCACACACTCCTCGAATAGAGAGTGTGCTGCTGTGAAGTTGCCTTGATCCACCACGATCACCGCCAACACGTGGAGGCTACCGGCGATAGAGCGTGTATCTCCGAGTTCCCAAGACAGTGCCAGGCTCTCCCTGCCCAGCTCCTCGGCACGAGCCCCCAACGCTTGTGCCAGCCGCAAGGCCATCTCTCCCTCTGCTCGCGCGAGCCACCAGTTGAGGGCTGCGCGCAGGTTCTCATACTCCCGCTTGAGCCACTCCAACAACGCGGCTCTCTGAGAGTCAACACGGAGTTTAGCATATGCGTCGTCCGCCTGCTGCAGGTAGCAAGCCGCATACGCCCGCCGTGTGGCCTCCTCCTCTCCCCTAGCGACAAGCTGCTCCAAGCCATACTCGCGGGTCGTCTCGAGCATGACCAGGCGTGGTTCCACTGCCTCTTGCTCACTCTGTTGCAGCAAACTCTTGTCGATGAGCGAGGCCACAGCGTCCAGCATCGCAACCGCAGGCGTCTGGGTGTCTAGAGCGGCACAGAGCGCCTCGATCGCCTCCAGCGTGCAGCCACCGACAAAGATGGAGAGGCGCCGGAAGAGCCGCTGCTCATCGGCATCTAACAGATTATAGCTCCATGCGATGGTGGTGCGCATGGTCTGCTGCCTCGCTGGTGCGTCGCGTACACCTCCTGTCAACACCGCCAAGGGCTGGCCCAGCCGAGCAAGAAGGGCCTGCGCAGGCAGCAGTTTGATGCGGGCCGCGGCTAGTTCAATCGCCAGGGGTAAGCCATCCAGGTGGGCACAGATCTCGGCGACCGTCGGGGCAGTGGCGTCGCTCACCTGGAAATCAGGCTTGACCGCCTGGGCACGCGCGATGAAGAGCGCCACCGCCTCATACTGCGACAGCGTCGCCAGGTCGGGCAGGTGCGTGAGATCGGGCAGCGAAAGTGGCGGAACGGGAAACTCGTGTTCGCCCTGGACGCGTAGGGTGGCACGACTGGTCACCAGGATGCTCAGGTGTGGGCAACTGGTCAGCAGGTCCGTCAGCTGTGAGGCGGCTGGCAGGATCTGCTCGAAGTTGTCGAGCACGAGCAGCAGGTGCTTGTCTCTCAGGTAGACTTTGAGCAGGTCCAGCAGGGATCGCGCTCTGCTCTCTTTGACGTCAAACGACTGAGCGATAGTGGGCACGACCAGGTCGGGATCGCTGATGGGAGCGAGTGAAATGAAGGAGACACCGTCAGCGAACTCGTCGAGCAAGGCGGTGGCGACCTGGAGCGCCAGGCGGGTTTTGCCGACACCGCCGGTGCCGGTGAGGGTCACCAGGCGCACGTCTGGTCGACGCAGGAGGGTACAGGCTGCCGCCGCCTCCTGCTCGCGCCCGATCAGGGGTGTGAGCTGCGCGGGCAGGTTGTGCTTAGATCTGAGTTCAGGCTCGGCTGGCTCCCTCGTGGGCAGTTTGATGATGTTGTCTTGCACGGCTGATTCCTCCCCACATTGCCTGTGTCAATATCTCGTATGATCTGATGTACCGCTAGCAGGGACGCTTTCATGCACTTTTACTCTTCATGATACACTATGCAGCGTTCATCTGCTCAAAGAAAACTACATGGCAGGTGTGATGCATTTTCTACTTCGAGCAGGGACCTGGCAGGGACAAGCCCTGCCACTACGCTCGCCCGTGCTGCACTGCCGCTTGAGCGAGCGTAGTGGCGCCCCTTGCGGGCGCCAGGCTCCCCGCAAAAAAGTGAAACGCACCCCTACATGGCTGGTGCAGCAGGATGGGCAAAAGATGGGGAGGCGATCCACTGCACTCTCGCCCCTACGGAGATGAAGCGCGCCCCAGCTCGTGCATGCGCCGGTGGATCGCCTCCCGCGCCTCCAGGAAAGGCCGCTCCAGATAGGCCTCGTGGTCCTCCTCTCCGTGGTGGTGCGTCACTGTCCCCGCTTGATCCCGTGGGCTCAGCTCGCGCATGTAGCTCAGACTGCCGTCGATCAACGTGAGCATGTACTGCGCCGTCTCCTGGTCGAAGAGCCACCAATCACCCCCGCAGGCCACGTAGACGGGCGAGGTGTGTGCCATCACCCCGCGTCTCCACACATCATGATGCAGGATCGGATTAGTGTAGCCGGGGCCGCTCACACGCGCGGCCAGCCAGGTGTGGCCGTCCACCTTGAGCCTCGTCTTCAACTCCAGCCTGCGCGTGCCTGCGCGATCCTCCGTCGTGGCGACCACGCGCCCCTGCTGCACGACCTCAAGAGTGTGGATTGGGAAGATGGATTCTGCCCACGCCTCCACCTCGACCGTCCCGTCGTTTCCACTCAGGCGAACCGTGTCCCCGATGGCGTGGCCATCTACGCTGAGTGAGATGATAGGCCCTCCGCTCATGAAAGTCCGTCCCGCCGCCAGGTTAGCGCACCATGTCTCGTACGTGAAGTCCTGCTCCGGCGGGATGTAGACATAGGTGCGGTAGAGGCCTACAGGTACATCGCTGGACATCTTGTCGGTGCCGCCGACCAGCGGCAGGCGATACCCGCCGTTCAGATAGCGGTAATACTCCACGTGGTTGTATATGCTGCGAAACCACGGCGTCTTCGCCCCATACCTGATGAATTCCACGGCATCTACCCGTCCCGTCGCGATCATGGCCGCTGGCTCGCCATTTGGGTCAGGCAGGTGCGGCAGAATCACCGTCCCACCCTGGACGTGGCAGCGGTCGGCCCAGTCCGACATCGTCACCTCCAGGGTCCCACCCATCTCGGCCTCACTCGGACCATCGGTGCACCAGGGCATGACAGGTTGCTTCAGGCCGAGCAGGGTCAGGTGCCCGAGCATGTGCTGGCGGTTCTCCTGGGAGGCATAAACGATGGTCCGGCCATCGCGCGAGACGCTGGGACCGCCAGTGAACTCTTCCGTGTTCGTAAACAGGTGGCCCCACTGCGACAGCAGGAGGTTCACCACATTGAGATCCTCGCCCTGGGCCTCGCTGTGGCTCCCCTGCGTGGAGAGAAAGTGGACGTGCGTGTCGCCGCTGAACCAGCGCCGGGCGTTCATGTTGCACCAGCGCTTCAGCCGCAGCGTCAGCTCTTGCTGCCCCGGCGCGATTGTCACCCTCGTGCGTAACGGCTCGTATTCAAAGCCGCGGGCCACGTCGACCAACACTTCGCCACGCGGCAGCCAGCCCTGGCACGTGCCATCGATGTAGGCGTAGCTGATGCTGCCAAGCCGCAGGTCGCCTCCAACGTCGAGATGCCAGGTGCCCATATTCGCATTGACCCGGCTATGGTGACCATGCGGTTGGTAGGGAATGCCGTCCGGGGAGCGGAAGTGTACCCGGCAGGGCACGGGCTGTCCGGTCTCGTCGTCAACCACCGCCGTGCGAACCCAGTTCCGGCCTGTATCCAGCAATTCCAGGCGCACACGTGGCAGCTCCACGACCTTCTTCTTTTCGATCTCCTCCCAGCGCGCCATCCCGAGCACCTCGCTGCCCTGCGTCACCGTGACCGTCGCCGAGGGCAGCGCCGCGATCTCGACCGAGGCGGGGCTGCTCTGCTCATTGAGCTCCTCGCCCCAGCCAGCCAGAGGATCAGCAAGGAACTCCTCGGGCGACTGCTGGGGCAGCGGATAGGGAAACGTGGTCACGCCGCGGTCGACCGCGACCGCGAGATCAAACGGCCGCGCAGAGGCCACAGGGTCAGTGATGGTCATCTTGAGGGGTCGTGCGCCCGAGCGCACAAAGGGATATTCGTCGCAGTGACCCATAGTTATGCCTGCAACGAGGAAACGTGGCCCGGCAGGGATGACGGTGAGCACGGCCAGCGCTTGCTCCGGATGTGGGTTCTGCCAGGCACACAGATAGTAGCCGCGCGCTGCTGCCTGGTTCACCTCCGCCTGGCGCTCTCCGGCCTCGTCAAAGCGTCCTTCGTAGCGCGCCGGCAGGCTGTCACTCTGATCGGGGACGGCGCGGAAGGGGAGTTGTCCCCAGGCGGTCGGGATCTCGGCGATTTCGAAGCGGTCGCGGATGGTCATGCGCTCTTCGTCCCCGTTCCGGTAGGTGAAGACATAGTCAGCGATCGGCTCACCGGCAGGGCCACCGGAGGAGATGCCCGAGGCGAGCAGTCGATGTGCCACGATGACCGACCGCGCGCTCTCATCGATGGGAATGCTCAGGGGAGCGCTCTGCAGCCCATCTCCAAAGGCGACAAAACAGCGTTGCGGGTCGGTGCCGGCCAGGAACGGCAGGCCACGGAACTGCTGCGGCCCAATGGGTGCCGTCCCCTGCTCTCCCAGAAGCGCCAGCCCGGCGTTATGAAATGCATTAAGGTTCAGCGGAGTGTACTCGTCCATCTGTCTCCTCCTAATACAAATAGCCTTTTCCAGGTGGCCCCCGAACTCAAAGCCCTCGTATGCATTCCCCTACAGGTCTGCATAGGAGATGAGTGGTAGGGTGATGAAAAAAGTCGAGCCCTGTCCTTCTGCTGACTCGAACCAGATGCGCCCCCCGTGGCGTTCGATGAGTTCGCGGCAGAGGTAGAGTCCTAAGCCGGTGCCCCCGAGGCCATACGCTCGAGCGTTGTCTGCACGTGCGAAGCGACCGAAGATGAGCGTCTGCTGATGGGCCGGAATGCCGATACCAGCATCGCGGATGCTGATGAATGCGGTCTCGACTCCGACATCTTCGCGCATGCTGATCTCGATGGGCCCACCTTCTGGACTGTATTTGATGGCATTGCCGATGAGGTTGCTGAGCACCTGCTCGATGCGTCGCGGGTCCACCGGGGCAATGAGGTGCTTCACCTCGGTAGAAACAGAGAGGGTATGGCGATCGGTCGTCATCTGGAGGCGCGTCACCACCCGCTGCACGAGGGCAACCAGATCTGTTGGTTCAACAAACAATGTCAACCGTCCAGCTTGTAGACGTGTCACATCGAGCAGGTCCTCGGTGAGTTCGACCAGGCGAGTCGTGGCCTGGTCGATACCCTGTAGCGCTTCGACCTGCCAATCGACGAGTTCGGGGCCTTTGCCACGAGCGGTCTGCACAAGCAGCGTTTGCGCGAAACCTTTGAGGATGGCAAGCGGGGTGCGTAGTTCGTGTGCCGCGACGCCGATGAACTCGTCCTTTAGCTGTTCGGCTTCTTTCAGCGCGGTGACATCCTGGTGGACCACCAGAGCCACTGGTTCCGCAGGGTCGGCTGGGTGGCTTCCCACCTCTGCTGGCATACCGGCCAGGAGGCGCCGGCCTAGCGCCACTGCATTCACCAGCACCGGAAGTACGGTACCATCCGCGTGACGGATGGTCTCCTGATGGTGGCGCACCGTTTCTCCCTCGTGCACGGCGCGCAGGGTGGCGAATGCGGCGGGTCGAAGCGGTTGGCCATCCGTGCCGTACAGACGAATGTGGTAGGCGGCGAGAAAGTCCAGCATCGGTTGACCGGTGTGCCAGGTAGCTCCCCAGACGGCGGTCGCGGCACGATTGGCCAGCACGAGGCGGGCTTCCTCTCCTTGCACAATATAGACGCTGGCGGGCAATTCATCCAGAATCAGTTGCAAGACCGCCAGGCGTGCTTCGGCTGCCTCTCGGGCCGCACGCTCGCGCTCTTCCAGGCGACGGCGCTCGGTGATATCACGAATGGCGCCCAGCACGTGCAGCGTGTCATTGAGCGTGAGCGGGCTCAGGCTGATATCCACTGGGAACTCCGTGCCATCTTTGCGACGACCATACAGCTCCAGCCCCGCTCCCATAGGACGGGTGCGCGGAGAGGCGGCATAACGCTCACGATGGAGAGCGTGGGCAGCATGAAAGCGTTCAGGCAGAAGGACTTCCAGTTCCTTCCCGACGAGTTCGGAGCGCGGGTAGCCAAACAACGCTTCCACCTGGCTATTCACGAGCGCGATACGTCCGGCAGCATCGACCATGACCAGCGCATCGGGCGAGACGTCCAGCAGCGTGAGGAAGGACGCCCAGCTTCCCTCCCCCTGCAGGGGGAGGCGAGGCGCACCTGGAGAATGAAGTGATCGTGTGTCAGGGATCACCTCGCGCCCGTTGTCTGCTCCTCGCGCCTTCTGAGCATCATCCTCGTTCATACGCCGCTCCTTTCGAGCTTGACCACATCCAGATGGCATGTGTGCGTTGTACAACCTGGAGCATGGAGACTGGGAATGCCATCGTGCTCTCTCCCGCTTTTGTGACCTGATTGTGATACCAGCGCCTTGTTCGTGATTTCAATGTGAGTGTTTCTCATTTATAATAAACCACGAGGACTTGGCAGAACAAGAGTAGACACGGCATGCCAACAACACGACAACGAGGAATACGATGGAAGCACAGGATAAGTTTGTGCCTCGCCTTCCCAGCAGAAAGACGCTCTGCACCTTCGCACTGCATGTGGTATTGTCAACTTATCTCTTCGTGGTGTAGTCTCATATCACCCTTCTTTTTCTCGATAGACAAGGCGATCACCATCCTGTTCCTTCGTCCAGTGCTCTGCTCTCATACGCATGATACAATGCTGTGCAGGAATTTCTAGCGAAGGAGCAAGAGATGGAGCACTGGATCTGTATCACGTGTGGGACGCAGTACCCTGCCAGCCTCACGCCTCCACAAGAGTGTCCTATTTGCCTCGACCAGCGCCAGTATGTCCGACATGAAGGACAGGCGTGGACTACCATGGCCGCTCTGCAGCAGGATGGCTTTCACAACACCTTTCGACCACTCGAACCACGTCTCACAGGCATTGGGACCGAACCTTCCTTTGCGATCGCACAACGCGCACTGCTGGTTCAGACAGAGCAAGGCAATGTGCTCTGGGACTGTGTGAGTCTGTTGGATGACGACACCGTCACCGCAGTGCAACACCTGGGTGGGATCGCGGCTATCGCGCTCTCTCATCCCCATTTCTATTCCTCCATGGTTGCATGGGCTGAGCGCTTTGAGGTGCGTATCTATGTGCATGAAACGAACCGCCCATGGGTCATGAGACCGAGTGAGCGCATCACCTTCTGGACTGGCGAAACGTATCCCCTCTGCGATGACCTCACGCTGGTGCGACTGGGAGGGCATTTTCTTGGAAGCACCGTGTTGCATTGGGCGCATGCGGCTGATAGCAAAGGGGTTCTGCTGACAGGAGATACCATCATGGTAGTGCCCGATTGGGAGTGGGTGAGCTTTATGTGGAGTTATCCCAACCTGATCCCGCTTCCGGCAGCGCAAGTGCGTCGCATCGCTGACACCATCGTGCTGTATGATTTTGAACGCCTGTATTCGTCCTGGGATGACCGTCTCATCTTGAAAGATGCCCACAGCGCTGTGCAGAGGTCAGCAGACAGGTATATCCGAGCTTTAGAAGGGCACCTCTCTTAGCGCAGTGAAGCGTTTGTCAGAAGACAACATCTTGCTGGTGATTATGGGTATGGTGTGCCCTATGAGGGGATTGTTGGCGAGAGAGCAATCCCCAGAACATTATTTTACAGGAAGGGCTCACTCCACTTTGGTACGCCTTTCGAGTGTTGCTGCTTCCACCGGTGCTGACCGGTCTGGGAGAGCTCCAGCGCGAGCGTAGTCGCTCACGACAAGGAGATGCCTCAGCTCCACATCGGCGGTCGGGAAGTCATTTGTTGATGTCATTGCTTTTTCCTCTCCAGGAAGTATTTCCTGTTAGACGTGCATGAGTTTGTCGGGGTTCACTATGTTACGAATGGTCTTGATACGTTGTGCTTCCACTTCAATGGTGAGCACAGCAAAAGCTCGATCACCGGTGCGCGTGATGAGCGCCGGTTGACCATTGACTTCTGTCAATTCCACACGAGAGCCTTCTGGTAACGTGCGCCTGAATACGGGTGTGCTTGCCAGAATGAAGCGTGCCACCGCATCACGTCCAGCAACCTGGTGCAGTGCCGCGCCTTTGACTTTGCCGCCGCCATCAGCCCAGAAGGTGACATCTTCGGCCAACAGGTTCATCAAAGCGGTCATCTCACCGGCCTGCACCGCCTGGAGAAATCCGGTGAGCATCTGCCGCTGCGTTTCGGGCGAAGCTTGGAAGCGTGGCCGGTGGGCGGCCAGGTGTTTCTTGGCCCGGCTGAACCACTGGCGACAGGTCACTTCACTCTTGCCCAGAAAGCTGGCAATCTCGGCATAGTCGTACTCGAAGATCTCACGCAGCAGGAAGACGGCTCGCTCCAGAGGTTGGAGCTGCTCTAAGAGCATCAGAAACGCCAGCGAGATCGACTCCTCCCTGTCGACACGCTCTTCCGGGTTGCTCGATTCGAGCGCCGTTGTGGTAATGATCGGCTCCGGTAACCAGGGGCCTGGATACACTTCGCGCTTCCTGCGCGCCAGATGCAGCTGATCCATACACAAGCGGGTGAGAATGGTGGTCAGAAACGCTTTGAGCGAGGTAATGGTTTCGGGCGGTGTGGTCGAATAACGCAGGTAGGTTTCCTGCACCATGTCCTCAGCATCCATCGCGCTTCCCAGCATGCGGTAGGCGATGGCAAACAGGTACGACCGGTAGGTTTCAAAGGATTCCACCATGTTCCTCCTCCTTCGTCGTTATGCCCGGCGTGGCTGCATCTGCTTGTTCTGTTCCCTGGCTTGTTGTCGACGTTGTGCACGCTCATAGCGCCGCTTCCCTACCCACACGTAGATGCCCGGCCGCTGTGTCGCGGCTGCCAGATAGCGCACAAACCCCTCACGAATGAGGTATCCCAACCGCCCGGTGAAGTAGGGCGGAACGGGTTTGTCATTTCGACGCAGCATCTGTGGAAGAGAGCGCCATGGGACCACCTGATTCGTGGCAAACTGATGTAAGCGCGGGCGCTCGGTGAAGGTATCGGATTCGTTCACCAGTGCTATCTGGACATGTTGTCTGGCAACTTTGCCAGCCAGGCGCAGGGTAAACAACAAGCCTGCATACCCCGCGCCGATCACAAGAATGCGTATTGGCGGTGGTGTCTCCTGTACTGTCCTTCGATAGTCAGAAACAAGAGCGTTTGATCTAAACATACGTCTACTCCAAACAGTGATAGAAACTTTTTCTTGATCATCACTCATTTGATCATCACAAAGGAAGAGGGTCGAGGGGTCACTTTTGTGACAAACAAGCTGGCATGTCACAAATGCACCCCCTCGACCCTCTCTCTGATTACAAGCTACCGTACGTTCGCTTCAAGTGTACGTTCCAACTTCTCACAAGGAAAAGATCACTTAGTGATTGAGCTGCCTGATCGTGCGTGAGCCTGGAATAGACACAGTATGCAGAAGCTCTTCTCGAAGAAGAGCTTCTCAAGGAGAATTACAATGATCTGGAACATTGATCCCGCCCATTCACACGTGTCGTTTTCTATCCGGGTTATGGGGGTCAGCACAATGAAAGGACGCTTCAACACGCTTCGTGGTCATCTCCATATTGATGAGCAACATCCTACCAGCTCCTGGGTCGAGGCTGAAGTCAATGCAGCCAGTATCGATACTCATAATAAGCTGCGTGATGCCCATCTGCGTTCTAACGCCTTCTTTGAAGTGAAGAAGTATCCCACAATGGTCTTCCTAAGTACGCAGGTCGAACAGGTCAGTGGCCAGGACTACAAGGTGTCGGGGAACTTGACCCTGCATGGGGTGATAAAACCAGTCACCTTCGATGTCACCTCTCGTGGTCAGCGCACGATCATGGGTATGCCGACTTCGCTGACCGCGAAAGCGAAGGTCAACCGCCACGATTTTGGTCTGGGCCAGGGCATGGCGGTACAGTTCGCGGCCAGTGAGATGGCCACTATCGAGATTGATCTGGAGGCGGTTCAGATGTCAGCGCAAGCTCGAGAGGCAGTGGCGATAGCGGAATAGTAAGGAGCACGATCATGGCGACGAACATCCCAACGAACACTCCATTACAGCAACAGATTGATGAATTTATTGCTGAAGGAGCAAGCTGGTTACCCGCCGGCCTGCTGCAGGAATTGCTGAGTCCCATCGGGCAACTCATCAACTCCGGTGCTGCCGAGCAGGCTCTCAAGGAAGGGGCACAGGTTCCGGATTTCATCCTGCCCGACGCACGCGGCACCGCGGTGACGCTCTCACATCTGCTCGCGCACGGACCGGTCGTCATGGCCTTCTATCGTGGCCAGTGGTGTCCGTACTGCCATCTGGCGTTGCGCGCCTATCAACAGGCCTTGCCGCACATGCAGGCAAGGGGTGCCTCCCTGGTGGCGATTTCCCCGCAGATGCCGGACCACAGCAGAGCTTTGGCCGAAAAGCTGGAACTGACCTTTGCGCTCTTGAGCGATAGGGGTAACCAGGTGGCGCGCCAGTTTGGACTCGTCTTCACCATTGATGAGGCGGTGCGCGGCGCGCACAAACAGGTATGCGCGGACCTGCCCAGGTTCAACGGCACTGAGTCGTGGGAACTGCCGATGGCCGGGACCTTTCTAGTCGACCAGTTGGGGATCGTGCGTTTGGCCTTTGTCCATCCTGATTTCACGCGCCGACTTGACCCATCCATTATCATCGCACGGCTCAACAGACTCTATGATGAAAGGGAAGAGTCCACCGCATGATCCTCTCCCACCATCCACGAATTGCGCAACGAGGTTGTAAAGGGTAGCGGCAGAGTGAAGAAATGAGCCTTCTTAAAGAGGAAACAGAACGGGTGCGAGCGGGAGCGGCATCCGGGGTGGGTGCCCTCTCCTCGATCGCCTTTGTGCTCTTCGCGCTGATCTTTGGAGTAGTGAGCCAACACGTCGGCATTTTTCACGCCGGGTGGATGGTGGTTGGGGTGACGCTGCTTGCCAGCGTGCTGCTGGTCAAAGTGGCTGTGGGCAACGACTTCAAAGGATCGGCAGCAGCAGATGAGCCATCGAGCAGCGGTGCGGCTTGAGCACGCGCGCGAGGATCCGATCCTGATTGTGAGAGCAGCTTCCCCTATAGACATTTATGTAACGTCTGAGTTGCTCTTCTGGCTGGATCTGCTCTTTCAATGCTGGTAAGCGCGCTTAGAGATCGACCAGGATCTCGGTGAGGGTGCTTCCCTGGGCGGTCACCTGTTTCGCGCCGCCAACCGAGGCCCATAACACGGGCGCAAGTCGAACGTTTGCCATCATTGATACTCATTGCAGGCTACCGGCGGCAACTGCTCCACAAGAGCTGCCCGTCCAGGAGTAGTTGCAGACTTTTCTGAATGTCGTTCACCTGCCAGTAGCCGACCGACCCTGTCATACCCTTGCGGTGGCCATGGGGATCTAACCCGATTTCCTGGTCTCCAATCCTAAAGCCGACATATTCGGACTACATGACCGGGAGTACCCTGCTGGTGGATGGCGGCTATCTGCTTTCCTAGTCCAGCCGCCGAGAGCTTCTACAGTTGTAGATAGCTGTTGGGATCGCTTCAGCGAATGTCTCGGCATACCAATTCGCGCCCTGTGATAAAATCAAGGAGGTGAGCGTGCAAAAGAGGAAGCGCAAAGGAACGTATAGCAAGAGTCACGCGGGCGGTAGCCCATCTGTCAGTTGAAGAAGTGAAGCGTCGGCTGAAACTGGACCCACGACCGTCCTACCCCGCAGCGAGCTGCATCCGATCATCACCGCGTTTCTCGACGCCCCGAGGCCTTAGAAGAAGTGACGCCAGCACATGCGCATCAAGGATTATCAGAAAGAGTAGGAGTAGACATGACAACACAGAATCATCCGAGAACGCCTGTCGAGAGTGGCTATGTTCCCCTGAACGGTCTCAAGATGTACTACGAGATCCACGGCAGCGGTCGGCCGCTGGTGCTGCTGCACGGCAATCTCTCGGCCATCGGCACTTCGTTCGGCAAGGTGCTGCCGAAGCTTGCTTCGACGCGGCGGATTATCGCCGTCGAGCAGCAGGGACATGGGCACACCGCCGACATTGATCGCCCGTTCAGTATCGAGCAATGGGCGCAGGACACCATCGCGCTCCTGCGTCATCTGGGGATCGAGCAGGCCGATTTCTTCGGCTATAGCTCGGGGGGCGCTGTTGCCCTGGAGCTCGCTCTCCGCTCTCCCGCCCTGGTGCGCAAACTCGTCTGGGCAGGGGGGACCAGCTATAGACGAGACGGCCTCTACCCCGAACTCCTGGCGGCAGGCGAGGTCATGAAACCTGAAGACCTGGATGGCTCCCCGTTCCAGCAGGAATACGCCAGCATCGCGCCGCACCCGGAGCATTGGCACCGGCTGGTCGCGAAGATAACGGATCTCGACCGCACTACCCAGGGCTGGTCGCGTGAGGCAATTACCTCGGTCAAAGCACCCACCCTGCTCATCATCGGGGACTCCGATATCGTGCGCCCGGAGCACGTGGTAGAGATGTTTCGCCTGCTCGGCGGCGGCGGCGTAGGCGATCTCGTCGGTCTGCCGCGTTCCCAGCTTGCCGTGCTCCCCGGCACGACGCATGTGACCCTCGCGGACCGCGCCGGGTGGCTGGCCTCGATGATCACCGAATTTCTCGACGCACCCATGCCAGAGACAAAGTGATGTGAGTGCGGTAGGTGAAGGCTGAAAAACGAGGGGTCTGCGGGACGTGTCCTGGCATTGCCCGACGAGTTAGGTACGATTGTTACCTGATTAATGCGACAGGGAGAAGCTGGACTGCCAGAGCTAGCAGCTCATTGTGAGCAGGATGAAGCCACCGCACGTACCCTGGCAGCCGACCTGGTCGTGCAAGGCTTCGTGCAGGAGAGGCTCAATGCAGGCAAGCAGAAACAGCGAGTAGAGCCTTGCCACTTTCTGTCAAATTTCACCTGGCGTAATCACCAATACCCACTCCTGCCTGTAGAGCCTGTTTATGTTCAAAGTACTCGCTCATGGTGAAATTGTACACCTTCGAGTCGTTTTCTTCCTGGTTGTTGGTCACATAATGGCACGCGGTGATATACGGCTCGATCACATGGATCTTATCAAGGGGCGTCAATACCAGCAGTTGCAGGTCAAGCTGCTTGAAGAGTTCCATTGCATAGCGTGCGTTCATCTCATCCGACCTGACGAACGCCTCGTCGATCACGACAAAGCGGAAAGCCTGTTTTCGCTCCTCTTGCTGGTCAAGGCCGTATTGGTAGGCGATGGCCGAGGCGAGGATGGTATAGGCGAGCTTCGTCTTCTGCCCACCGGACTTGCCGGAAGAGTCATTGTAGTAATTCTTGGTTGTATCGTCTTCGCGATAGCGTTCCTCGGCGGAAAAATCGAGCCAGTTTCGCACATCTGTCACCTTCGCCGTCCAGCGTTCTTCTTGCTCGAAGCGCCGGATCAACGCCTGGATGCGCTGGAAACTGGCCTCGTTTGCTTCGGCTGTGCGTGGCTGCATCACGTCTGGCAGGCAGGCGCGCAGCTGCGTCTTGAAGTCGCGCACCTCGCCATCGCGGGTCTGGTCAAAGCAAAGTTGGATGTAGGTCGATGGTGTGTAATCGATCAGGCGCAGCGCATCGTTGAGGCTGCCGATGCTCTTTTTAATGTCCTCGCATTGCCGTTCTAATGCCGCCTTGAACACGCTGATGTTGGTGATCACTTTCTCATCCAGCAATTCTTTGAAGCGCCTGCGGTAGCGCGGCAAATCCTCGCGGCGGATCTGCTCGTGGTGATGTCGGTATGCAGCAATGGCCTCTATTGATGCATCGAGTTCATGGGCAATAGTGGGGCTGATTTGCTTGAAATCGTTCATCACGCCAATGATTTTGCTCATCAATGGCGTGACTTGCCCCCGCAAAGAGGTGGCACGAGCGCGATAGAACTGAGCCATTTTTTCTCGTACATCATCAGCGTTCTCAATTGTCAGCGTGGTGTTTTTGTGGTCTTTCTCGATCTGCGCTCCATAGGTCGAAATGTCAGTATGTGAGGCGGCTTGCAACGTCACGTGACAGGCAGAGCGCTGCTGTTGGTACCTGGTAATGGCGTTATCCAGAGTGGTGATGGTTGCAGTTAGGTTGTCTCGCTCCCGCTGGCGTTCGCGGTGCTGTTGTGTGACCTCGTCCAGCTGGCGGCGCAGTTCAGCCAGGTGATCGGCGCTGGCTTCAAGTGCGCGTTTCTGGTCCAGCAAGTCGCTGCGGCGCTGCTCGTCGGTTCGCCAATCAATCGCCGCGAACGTGGTAAACTCAAGCAGCCGTTGCAGCGCTTGCTCACGTTTTTGCTCGTGTTTCTGTGCCTGTTCGATCTGCTCAATGCTGGCTTTAACCGCTTCTAGCGCCTTCTGTTGCGGGGCAAGTTCCGCCGTGATGGCTTCAATTTTCTCGGCATTGCTCCACCCAAGTACATACTGCTTGCGATCGCCAAGGGAAGAGCGATCATCTTTCTCATGGCGGGCCGCGCTGTGCTTGATCTGGCCATTGATGGTGAGTGCGCGGCGTGCCAGCTGGAATTCTTCCAACGTTTCACAGCATGCATAGTCATAGGAATCCATGAGTTCAGCGGTGAGCCACTTGGTGAACTCGGTATCAGGTTTGACTTCAAGCTTGAAGAAGAGCATGTTGCGCTCAATCATCGTATGATTGGGCGGCGTGCGAGGCCCGCGCATCCGGTGAAAAATGAGCCGCCCGCGCAGGTTTGTCTGATCCACATAGCGGCTAATCCCCTGGTAGTGCTGTTCGGGTATGAGCAACTGCCGCCCAAAGCCGTGTAGCAATCGCTCGATGGCTGGTTCCCATTGCCGTGCGCGTTCGCGAACGCGCAGCAGTTCGCCGATGAAGGGCAGTTCCTCCTCTGGAATCTCGAGCGCCTGCGAAAGCCTCGAGCGCAACCGGATGTCTTCGCCGGGAATCTGGCTCTTGCGCTGTTGCAGCGAGGCCAGTTCCTCCGCGAGTCCGCGAAGCGTTGCTGTGAGCGACGTTTCCTGCTGTTTTTGTTCGTCGCGCTGCCCGGTGAGCGTGGCACTCCGTTGCGCGGCTTGTGCCAGCAGCACGGTTGCCTGCCGCGCGTTCGCCAGGAACGTTGTTTCATCGTCATACTCTGGGAGGTTGATCGCTCGTGCGAGCGTATTATACTGCTCCGCCTGTTTCTTCTGTGTTGCTTGCTGCTGGACCAGCGCCTGGATATCCTGCTCAATCCGGTGTATGCGCTGGCCGACCTGGTCGTTCTGAATGGCAACGCTCAAGTCAATGTGTTGCTGCATCAGCCGATCGAGACGCTGGTTGAGCGCATCGCTCTGTCCTTGCGCGGCGGCGCGTTGCTGGTGAGCATCATCGATGGCCTTCTCAAGCAGTGTTTTCTTACAGCCAGCGACGTACACGGGCACGATTTGGACACACCGCTCCGCCTCGGCGATACGCGCTTGCAGCGTCTCATATTCCCCTATCTCGTTCATGAGCGGCTCAAGCACGGAAAGTTGCCGCTCCGCAAGCTCAATAGCGGCATGAGAACGAGTCAGGTTCTCAAAGTTTTCTCGCACCTGTGCAACGCGTTCCTGGGCATCGGTCTTTTCCAGCATATGTTCGCGCACGAAGGCATTCAATCCGCCGATGTCTTTAATCGAGACAACCTGGTTGAACAGGTCGAGGGCTTTCTCGGAACGCAGGCCCATCAGGTGGCAAAAGCGTCGGTTGTACTTCGCGAATTCGTCAAACACTTCAGCCCCCCTGGCTCGCAACTGCTTACGCAGATCCGTCATCTCGCCGCGTACAGAGAAATGCTCCTCGATGTTTAGGGGTGCGAGCGCAATAACGAAGAACTTGCGTAACTCGCCCCGCTGCCACCAGAAAACCTGGGCCAGCGTCACGTAGTGTTCCAGACTTGCGTTCGCGAAAACGGCTAATAGGACGGAATAGGAATCTTGCCCGCGCAGGTACTGCACGTTCGCCGAACTGCTCTCGCGGTCTTTCTGCTTGCTCCATGCTCCGCGCACGTACATCCCTTCGTTGCGCTCGCGGTGCTTTTCGGTGCCCGATGCCTGATTATACGTTCGCCGGGCATACGGGACGAGCAGAGTCAGCAGGGCATCCGCCACCGTGGACTTGCCGGAGCCATTCGCACCGGTCAGCAGGGCCGTTCCACTGGATGGAGCGATGTGCCAGATACGCTGGTTGAACGTTCCCCAGTTATACAACTCAAGCTGCTGCAAGCGAAACCCACCTGATGTACTGTCATCGCCCTTCTCCCATTTATGATTCTGATTCAGGCTCAGCAGTTCCATAATGTGCCAGTTTCTCCTTGATCTCGCCTAGTTTTTCTGCATCGATTCTCGCTTTCAAGATGTGCCGTACTTCAAAGTAAGCCGGTTTTTCCGTGCCTGGCATTCGCCTGAGAAAGCCCAGGTCTATGAGGCGTTCGATAGCCGCGTCCATTCTGCGTTGGAGAGCGCGTTCGTCTGTGCGCGCAGGCAAGAAGGGCACGAGCAGCTCGCGCACCTGGTCCTCAGTGATCGTGCATTTCCCAGCATCGAGATGGGTGGACTCGAACTGGCCGAGCCACTCGCGCAGGAGGACGCAGAGCAGCGTTGCGTAATAGGTGAGACGGTCGCGCCTTGTCAGCCTGGGCAGCACTACCGATTGACCCTCGACGTCTTCGAGGGCTGGCTGATGCAGATAGGCGTAGCCATCCTCTTCATGGACGCGCACTTCGAGCCCGATGCGTGCGAAATACTCCTGAACTGGCGTGAGATAGGAGAGCAGCAAGTTCCAGGAAGCTGTCTCGTCGCTGAACAGTGGATTCTGAAGCAATTTCAGTACAGCAGGGGCATACGGCATAACGGCGCTATTCGTCATAGTTCCTCCTTTGATAGAGTACGCGAGGGATGGTCAAGGTCTTGGTTTCCTGGCCGAACGTCGTAGCGACGGGAAACTCAATTGTTTCAGTCTGTTGCGCGTCAATGCTATAGTCTGAATCGTCTGCTGCCAGCGTGCAGTATGCCAGCACTTCGGCTAGCCCCTTCTCAGGCGGGTAATGAGCCAGCACTTCGGCTAGCGTTACCTGAGAGCGAACGTTCAGCAGCGCCTCAATACGCCGGTAGAGGATGGCTTTATCGATATGGAATTGTGTGTGGAGAGATATGAGATCGGCTATAGCTGGTTCCTCGTCGTCGGTGTCCATTGGCTGTGCGCTCACGGAGAATGTATCGCCGGGTTCCCACAATCCGTGTTCGATCACCAGGTGTACCTGCGGCGGCCCTTCAAGCTCGATGAAAGCTGACTCATCTGGCGGATCGCTCGCCACGCGAAATGCCTGGTGCTTGATGTCCGATACGATAGCGCGCACGCGCCCGTGTTCGGCGATGCTCTGCTCGTCGAGCACCCGGCGCAATTGCTGAGCCAGTTCAGCATTCGATTCCACAACCTTCTCTCCTGCCTCCAGCAGGTGCGCAGGCAGGTGCCGGAGTATCTCGCCCTCATGGATGACGGGCTGCAAATCGGTCTGCTGTTGCACGGCCTCGAGCAGCATGTACAGTTCATCCTGCTGTGAGGGAGTCATCAGGAAATCCCAGAAGGTGTAGAAGCTGCGCCCTTGATCCGAAGATTTCAGCTCGGCATCGGCGTCGAGAACATACGCCACCATCGCCCCTTTCTGCGCGTTCGATTGCAACTGAGCCTGCTGCAATGCTCTCGCAATTCCCCGGAAGCGTTCCTCCACGAGACGAAAATCTCGTAATAACTGCCGCGCTCCATTGCAGGCTTCAAAAAACCGCTCTTTCAACCGGGTTGTGGGATAGAGATCATCGACAACGCCCGTCTCACGAATCATATCAATTTGCCGCTGGAGGGCGTCGCGCTGTTGTTCAAGTTGTGCAAGCCGCGTGGTAGGGTCCCCTGTGCTCTTCTGCACAATATCGCGCAAAAGTTGCACGATACACAGGAAGCGCGACTCTGCGCCGACAAACGGTTGCCCGTGCAGCTCTTCGAGCCAGCCAATGGCGCGTTCCGCATCTGCCGTCAGCTCGACGAGCGGTATATCGCTGTTGGCGGGAGTGGTAATGCGGATAAAGCGGTGATACTCGTCAGCCCACTCCGTCAGATAGGAGTCAGCCGGGCGCGGATAGCTGCCTGGTGCTCGTTCATTCAGCGCCTCAAGCGTGTCTGCGAGATGCTCTGCCAGTTCTGGCAACGGAATAGCAATGCGCTGCTCGCGCTTGAACTGATGGTACAGGAAGCTGATAATCAGCGCCGTGTGATCGGCCTTAAGAAGCCTGACACTCGGCGCGTGCTGCAAGTCATAGGCAAGCTGGTCATACTCCATAACTGTCTGTGGGAAGACGTTTCCCGCTCTCTGGTTCCATCTTTTCAAGAAGCTGTAGGCTTATTATAAGGTTCTTGCCGCATAGTGGAAATCCGCTGAGACTCCCTACGGCTAAAGCCGAGGGTTTTTTGCTCGCGGTCCGACTCTCCTTAGCCTCCGAGAAAGCCTCGTCGGAGGAAAGCAAGACTTGCGGGCTGACGCACTCTGGGGCACAGGACATGTACGCTTCGGAAGAGACCGCTTCCTCCGATCAGCGTTGCTCCTCTCCGTCACGACCCACGCCCGGCTCCAGACGCCTCCCCGTACGACATATGCAGAGTAGCACAAATGTTCGCATTTGTCAACAATGAGGTATCCGTTTTAGTTTTTCTTTGCAAGCCTTCTAAAAATTGTGAACAATTGTTTTACAAAGCGTTGCATTGTATATTAAATATTCTCGTGAGGTCAAGTCTGAACAGTTTCCTTCCTTGAGCATAGTTGACCGAGCATTTTCCATATGGTATCATCACCCCATACAGGATACAGGTTATTATCTTTGGCGCATGCTTCTCCGCGCCGAAAGTATCGGAAAGGAGGTGTAGGGATGCCCAGAAGCGCACGCCGCGCAACATCGATACCCAGCATGAAGGTATGGAGTTGCATCGAGGATGCCCAGGAAACGTAGACGCTGAGATGTCTTTTCGCGTCATACTGTTCTCGATCACTGAAAAACGCATCCTCCTTTCAACCTCCATAAGCCACGTCGAAGCCCTGATGGTCTGGCCTTCTACTTAACTTCCTCTCGTGCTGGTGCTCCCTGTCGCGCGCATCCTCACCCATTGACTCCGCTCGTTTGTTTTCGATGCGGGGTGAGATGTTTGTGTCATTTGCGATCTGCGATTGTTTGAACACTACCTTGAGGAGCATCCCTTTGCTTTCACCCGATTCGACCACGAAAGAACCGCCGGCGCAGCCCGCGGCGAATGATCTTCCCGTGGAAAAAGCTGGCTATGCATCCAGCGCGGCTGCGCCTGCGCGTTCGCGCGGCAAGAAGTTCTTATCGTACTACAAACCATACCTCGGCTTGTTTTTCGCGGACATGGCCTGCGCGCTTATCGTATCGACGACTACACTGCTCCTTCCGTTGTGTGCGCGCTACATCACCAAAAACATCTTAGAGGGCAATATGCCTCAAGATCTCAACCAGATCTATCTGATGGGCGCGCTCATGCTGGCGTTGGTTGGTATCCAATTACTGTGTACCATGTTCATCGACTTCCAGGGGCATATGATGGGCGCCAGGATGGAAAGCGACATGCGCAGTGAATTATTCGAGCAGTATCAAAAGCTCTCGTTTCGCTTTTATGATGAACAACGCACCGGTCAATTGATGACCCGGCTTACCAATGATACATTCGCAATGAGCGAGTTATATCATCATGGTCCTGAGGATATCGTTGTTACCAGTTTGACGGTCACTG
>WNGL01014288.1_pt1 | contig 23416 bp, 22 predicted proteins | sample 5400591 | NCBI WGS metagenome assembly WNGL01 (sample SAMN13153377, study PRJNA577476) | soil metagenome | isolation source: 80 cm soil or saprolite under Garry oak tree replicate 1 | place: USA:California | collected 2016-06-15 | reverse complement strand
CACTGCCGGACTCCCCGACCAGTCCAAGCGTCTCACCTCGTCTGACTTCGAAGCTGACGCCATCAACCGCACGCACCGACCGTCCCCAGCCGATCGCTCCACCCATGCGGTAAACGACTTTCAGATCGACGACTCTCAGGATGGGTTCATTAGCCGCATCAGCACCAGGCTGACGCGGTGGAGAAGAGTCAGTGGCAGGAAGCTCGGTCCTCGGCGCGATGTCGACCCAGCAAGCGAAAGTGTGTCCGGGGTTCGCGAGACGCAATTCAGGTCGAACAGTCGCGCATTTTGCCAGGGCGTATTCGCAACGGGGATGAAAGGGACAGCCGGCAGGAAGCTGTCGGGCGTCAGGGGGGGAGCCCTTGATGCTCCGCAGGCGGCCGCCGACTGCTTCATCGACTCGTGGCAGCGACTCGAGGAGACCCTGGGTATAAGGGTGCCGGGGACGCGAGAAGACCTCCTCCGTTGATCCCGTTTCGACCAGCCGGCCTGCATACATCACCGCAACCCGATCAACCAACCCAGCGATGACCGCCAGGTCGTGCGTAATCAGAATGGTGGCCATGTGCAGCTCTCGCTGAAGGCGACTCAGGAGCTTGAGAATCCCAGCTTGAATGGTCACGTCGAGCGCGGTTGTGGGCTCGTCAGCGATCAATAACTTCGGTTCGCAGCTGATCGCCATCGCGATCAGAACGCGCTGGCGCATGCCACCCGATAGCTGGTGTGGATAGTCGTCCAGCCGGTCGCCCGGCCTTGGGAGGCCAACCATGCCGAATAAGTCTTTGGTCCGTTTCCGCGCAGCGGCGCGACTCATGCCCATGTGTATCTGCAGGACTTCCGATACCTGCGATCCGACGTTCATGACTGGATTCAGGTATGCGAGCGGGTCCTGGAACACCATGGCAATCTCTCGACCCCGAATAGCTTCGACCTCGCGCGCAGGCAAGTGATTCAGGTCGCGACCTCTCCAGTTGATGGCTCCCGTTACCTCGCCCGGGGGAACGATCAGCCGCAGGATGGAAAGCGCGGTCACGCTCTTCCCTGACCCGGACTCGCCAACAAGACCCAGGCTTTCCGCTTCCCCAACCCGTAAAGACAGGTCGGTAACCGCGGCAACGTCCGACCCGTCTCCGTGGTACTTGACCGTGAGGCCGTCTACAGCAAGCAATTGACCGATAACCCTTGGCTCATCGGAAGGCTGCCAGCCCCTCGGCCGATCGCGGATCGACCGCATCGCGCAATCCGTCGCCGACGAGGTTGATGCACAGCACTGCGATGGCGATCATCAAGCCAGGCGGAAGCCAAAGCCAGGGCTGACTTGACAGGACCGAGATCGATTCGGCCGCATTCAGCATGTTGCCCCAGCTCGGATCGGGCGGCGGCACTCCGAAGCCGAGGAATGACAGGCCGGCTTCCGCGAGCACGGCCTGGGCAACCGCCACGGTCGCGAAGACCGTTAGCGGGGACAGAACTGCGGGAATTACCTCAAACGCAATGATTCGCGCATTCGAGGCACCCGCTGCCCTCGCCGCGGCAACGTAATCAAGGTTCCGTATCGATAGGGTCATCGCGCGCACGATCAGGCAAGGTGTCGGCCAAGAGAAGAGGCTGAGCACTACAACCAGCAGCGAGGTGCTCGGGCCAAAAAGCGCGCCGGCACCAGCTACGGCGACCAGGCCCGGAAAAGACAACACCACTTCAGTCAGGCGCATCGTGAAAAAGTCGGGTACACCGCGGAAGTACCCTGCGACGGCGCCGAGAAGCAGCCCCAAAGAGGTGGACAGCAGGGCAACCAAGCAACCAATCGTCAGCGATACGCGCCCGCCTACCAACAACCGCGTAACAACATCTCGTCCCGCGGCGTCGGTTCCCAAAGGGTGCACAAGGGATGGGGGCTTCTGAAACACAGAAAGGTCGACCGCATTGGGTTTGTAAGGCAGCAGCAAGGGCCCGATCAGCACTGACAGGGCCACGACCAGCAGAACCAGGGCGCCGATCAGTGCGGGTTTGTGCCTCCGGAATCGCCTGAATGCCTGCAGCGTTGGGCCCGGCGCCCCCACCAGCACCGACTGTTCGGTCACGCTGGCGTCGTGTCGCTCTGGAGACGTTGCCAGGGTCGGCCTCACGAGCGGCGTATCCGCGGGTCCAGCACGCCGTACAGCATCTCTGACAGCAGGAGCCCCGTGAAAACGAACAAGGCAAGGATCATCACGAAGCCGCTCAACACCGGGTAATCGAGCTCCTGGAATGCGGTGAGAAGCAATTGACCCATTCCAGGCCATTGAAATACCGTCTCGACGACGACGGCACCAGCGACCAGATATGGCACCTGTAATCCGACAAGGGCTACCAGCGGAAGCAGAGCGTTTGGGAGAGCATGCCTGAAGGCAACTCTCGTTCCAGATAAGCCTTTGGCTCTGGCAGCCAGTATGTATTCCTTGTGGAAGGGCCCCGCGAAGCTGAGCCCGAGGATGGTGGCGGGCATGACTATATGCACCAGCGCGTCGCCGATTCCAGGCGGCCCTCCAAGCGTCAGCATCCCGCCGACCGGAAGCAACCGCAGAGTCACCGCGAAGATGAATATTGCGACCAGTGACAAAAAGAACTGCGGTATCGAGATGGCGAGCAGACTTGTAACTGTCGCGATGTAATCGAGCACCGAGTACTGCCGGAAAGCCGCCAGGACTCCGACGGTAACGCCGATGAGAAGAGCCACCGCCAGCGCTGTGGCCATGAGCTCCAAGGTCGGTCCAAGCCGCTGGCGGAGGATCTCGGCAACGGGTTGGCCATTGGCGAAGGAGTAGCCAAGGTCCCCTCTGACGACGTTGCGGAGCCAATCCACGTACTGCACGGGAAGCGGTTGGTCGAGACCTAGCTCGTGGCGCCGTAGCGCGATGTAAGCCTCACCGTCGGGACCCCCGGCGATTAGCGGATCAAGAGAAACCCGAATCGGGTCGCCCGGGGCAAGGCGAATGCCGACGAAGCTGACAAAGGTGATGCCCAGGAAGGTTGGCAACGCCACGACAAGTCGTCGCAGCACCACCCATATCATTTACACCTTCAGCCCCACACCGAGCTCAGCTACTTTGCGACATACCAGTCGCCCGCGTTCCAGAAAGTGTGTGCGACCTCGGGATTTGGCTTGAATGCCTTCAGCCTGTTGGTCGTTGCATAAATCGTCTTTGGAACGTAGAGGACAAGGTATGGAAGCTCGTCGTTCACGATTTTTGTGACTTGCACATAATCCGAGGCGCGTTTCGACTGATCGCTGATCTGGCGTGCCTTCAGGAATAGGCTGTCGACTGTTGGGTTGCAGTAGTTCGCGAAGTTAGTGCCCTTGCCATCCTTGTAGTAGGCATTGCACTGTAACGACACGAAGCCGAGATCGGGATCGATCGTTCCAATCGCAGTCCCACTCATTGAAAGGTCGAACGAGTCGTCCTTCCGTGCGCCCAGGAGCTGCCCGGCTTGAATCAGGCGAACGTTGATCTTCATTCCGATCGCCTGCCAGTTGCCGACCACGACGTTCAGGGCGTTAGTGCGATCCGTGATACCCGGGACGAGGTCCAGGTTGATCGTTCGGTTGAAGTCCCAACCAGCGGCGGTCAAAAGCTGTTTGGCGTTATTGGGGTTGTAGTCGTAAGCCGCTAGATCAGTGCTGACCGCCCATGGGGGCCCAAACGGAAACGTGTTGGCCAGCACCCCCTGACCCGCCAAAACCGATTGAACAATTCCCTTGCGGTCGATGGCTGTCAGCATGGCTTGCCGAACCCGCTTGTCCTGGAAATAGGGCTTGTCGAGGTTGACCACGATGTGAATGCCTGAAGTTCCAGGCAGCTCGTAGGTGGTGACGCTGGTGACGGTTTTCAAATTAGTCAGGTCGGCGGCTGCGACAGGAGCCAAATCCATATCCCCAGACTGAACCGAGGCAACTGAAACGGCCGCGGTGACCGCCTTGACGAAGACCTTGTCAAGATGAACCGGGTTGACGTAGTTGGGGTTCTTATCGAACTCGATGTACTGGTCCGGGACAACCTGCACCAGCCTGTAGGGACCCAACCCGACCGGGTGGGTCCAGAAGGAATTGCTGTTTGCGCTGAGCTGCGCAGATGGCACCGAACCCAATATGTGCTTTGGGAGGAGATAGAGGGTCGGGCTCGAGAGATTGACCAGGAATGGTGCATACGGCGTCGCGAGCTTGATCACAAATGTCGCGTCGTCCGGTGTCGAGAATCCGCTTGGACTGGTCGTCGCACCAGATCGGAAGTCAGCAATGCCGGCTACATTGTTGAACGCTGGGGCGTAGATACTGACCTTCGGGTTGCTGTAGGCATCGTAGCTAAAGATGATGTCTTGCGATGTGAACGGCTCTCCGTCACTCCACTTCAAACCCGGCTTCAGCTTGAACGTGAAGGTCGTGGCATCGGGGGAGGCCGTGAAAGAGGCCAGGCGTGAAATTACGGCGAGTGTGTCGCCGGCGATGAGCGTTAGCGGCTCATAGGCGAGCTGAGTAACCACGTTGTCGGGCCCGGTGTTGAACGGGTTTAGCGCCACCCATTTCTGGTATAGGTTCACTGTCACGGTCCCGCCGTTGGTTGGCTGCGAGGATTGTGGTGTCGAACTGCCAGAAGTTGCGCAACCGGCCAGAAGCACGCTTGCCACCAGGCTTAGCAGGGCCACTTTGCCGTTGAACTTACTGAGCATCAGGATGCGCCTCCCGTACTGGATCTAGCGACCCAGAAGGCCAAAGTCTAGCCCTGTCTTGTAAAATGTCAACAGTTGGCAGTACACTGCCGATTGCCGCGTATCGAATGGAGGTCGCTTTGCCGGATTTCGGCGCCAAGCTCATGAGCGCGGAGTTTCTTTCCGATCCCTACCCGGCTCTCAACCTGCTCCGCCACGATGAACCCGTATTTTGGAGCCATGCCTGGAACGCCTGGCTGGTCTCGCGGTATGACGACTGCGTGGCGGGGATGCGCGACTACAAGGACTACTCCAATGTCGGACGGCGCCAGGTTGTCTTCGACCAGCTGCCCCCAGACACCCGAGCCAAGGTAGAGCCGCTGTCGCGTCATTTTTCGGGCGGCATGGGAAACGTAGATCCTCCCGATCACACCAGGCTCCGAAAGCTGGTCTCGAAGGCGTTCACGCCACCCGCCGTGTCGGCATGGCGCGAGCGGGTAGAAGAGCGTGTTGGGCAACTGCTCGACCAGATGGACAAGGATCGCTGCGAACTGATCCACCAGTTTGCTTTCCCGTTGCCGGCGACGACCATCAGCGAACTTCTCGGCCTGCCACTAAAAGACATCGATCGACTCAAGACTTGGTCTGACGAGTTCACCAGCTTCATGGGCACTGGCACGGTTGAGCCTCGAGCTGTTGAGACATCGCTCGACGCCTATGTGGCGGCCCGGGCGTGGTTGTTGGGCATAATCGACGAGCACAAACGGACCCAGCCCGCCGATCTGATCACCTCGCTCCTAACGGTCGGCGATGACGGCGACTCTCTGGATGACGAAGAGGTCGTGGCCATGTGCTTCCTGTTGATGGTGGGCGGTCACCAGACCACCACCAACCTGATCGGAAACACAACGCTGCTCCTACTGCAGAATCCCGAACAGATGCGGCGATTGCGAGAAGAGCCGACACTCATCCGAAGCACAATCGAAGAGTCATTGAGATTTGAAGCCCCATTCCAACAAGGTTGGCGGGTAAGTAGCGTTGATATCGAGCTGCATGGGCGGCAGGTCCATCAGGGTCAGATGCTGCGTTTCATGATCGGGGCGGCCAATCGAGACCCAGACCAGTTCGACCAACCCGATCGATTTGACATCGCACGCAGCAGCAACAAGCACCTGACGTTCGGCACCGGCATCCATGCCTGCCTGGGCGCTCCTTTGGCGCGACTCGAGGCGGAAATCGCCCTGAGCCACCTGATTAACAGATTTCCCAGGATCAGCCTGACGGATCCCCGTCCGGACTGGAACCCCGACCGCATCTCTCGCGGGCTACGCAGCCTGCCGCTCCAGCTAGGTCATTGATTGGAGGCTCATCTCGGGCTTGATGAGGCGGTAACTTCTCTCCCCAGGTGGTGGGCCGCGGAGACGACCTCCTCCCATGTGCTCTCGGGAATCGCGATCCTGCCATTGCGCACCCGTTCGACCCGCGCTTTGTATTCGTAATCCCCCGGCATCATGACAGCCTCGACCTGGGGCTGAGGCGGAATTGCTCGGACTCGACGGGCCAGCTCGCTGGTGCGCGCCGCGAACGAAGCGTCGAATAGATTGGCTCGAATGGCTAGGAACGTGATCCCGCAGTGCTTGAAGTAGGTTCCTCCATGCTCGGTGTTTGAGTGGTCATCGGCGCCGCTGAGGATTCGACCTAGGATCTCGGCCGCGACCATGATTCCAAAACCCTTGTGCTCTCCAAATGGAAGCAATGCGCCGCCATCGTAGTAGTCGTTCGGGTCAGCGGTGGGCTTCCCCTCTTTGTCGATGATCCAGCCAAGCGGCACCTTCGTTCCTTTGGCCTTCGCCAGCGCCAGCTTGCCGCCGGCCACGATCGTGGTCGCAAAGTCGACAAGCACCGGGTGGTCAGCGTCGGCCGGAAATGCAATGGCTATTGGGTTGGGCGCGAGCACCGCCTTCGCTCCACCGAAGGGAGCAGCGGTCGCCAGCTCCTCCGCGTTTCCGCCAGAGGTAAGGATTCCGATGCAGCCATTGGCCGCCGCTTCCTCAACGTACTCGCCCAGGCGTCCAATGTGGTTGCACTCCACGGCGCTGACCATCGCGATGCCGCTGGTCGAGGCTTTTTCGACGGCGAGCCGCATGACGTAATCCGCCGTCACGTGACCCCACCCCCAGTTGCCGCGAACTAGAGCCGCGGACGGCGAATCGGAAACAACTTCGGGCTGGGCTGCGGGCATGATCAGACCGTTCTGGGCCTCTTCGAGGTAGCGGGGAAGATGCTGCACGCCATGGGAATCGTGTCCGGCGAGGTGGGACCCGACGATAAGCCGGGTAACCACCCTGGCGTTGTCAGGCGGAGTTCCTACTGCCTCAACAAGACTCTGAACGGTTGTCGTCAGCTCGTCAACGGTGACAGTGACCAATTGATGCGCCTCCCAGATGAAGTCGCCGGCTGGAAGGCGCTTTCGTCCCTGGCGTGCACCTCAGTCGACTGCAGTATGTTAACAGTCAACCACACGAGAGCGGTCAACCCACCTCTAGTGGCCGGAGTGCTCCCAGAGGCCCTGATCTTCGAGCCAGACCTGGAAATCGCTGCTCCGCCAGGTGAAGCGAGGCTTGTAACCCAGCAGTCGACACGCCTTATCAACCGAAACCAGGGTTGCAAAACCGTCCAGCGGGGCTCTGAGCTCGACACGCGGATAGTGTCGGCGCACCAGTTCGAGAGTGGGCGTCATTGAACAGGTGTGGGCGCTATTGACGGCGAAGACCTCATGGGTGATCGCCGTATCCTCCACGGCCAGCCTGAACGCATGCGCAACATCTCGCGCGTCAGACACCGCCCACAACAGGTTTCGAGGCGGTGGAGGACCAGGCGTGGGCCAAAGTCCGTCGGACTCAAAGAGCATCTTGCAGTACCGTTCGCGCCAGATCTCTTCAAGCGCCAGTCCCTTTGTCCAGGAGGAACCTGATGCCGCGGATTGCAGCGCGGCGGATGCGCTTTGGCGATCAACGTACCAAGCGTTGTTGACCCTAAGACAGATCGTGCTGATTCCATGCGCGGCGGAGTAACGCTTGCAGGTGATTTCACACAGCAACTTGCTCAATCCGTATTCATCGTGAGGGGTGGCAGGGTGTTCCTCGTCAACCGGCAGATACTCTGGCACGATCTCGTGGCGCTGGAAGCTGAATCCAGACGCAGCGCCGGATGAAGCGAACACTACTTTGGTGATGCCTACGCGGACCGCGGCTTCGAGTACGTTGACCGTGCCGATGACGTTCGTGTGCATCAGCTGCTCGGGAGTCGTCTTGCCAGGTCCTGTGACCGCGGCGAGATGGATGATGGCCTCGTTCTGCGCGGCAGAGTCTTGAACCGCTTGTATGTCGTTGATGTCTGCGATGACCGACTCCACGCCCGCGAGTGGTATGACGCGATCGTCTGCATGTGTTCAAAAGGTCAGCCCACCGATTTACAGACGCCTCGGGTCCCGGGAAGCTCGGTCTAGACTGGAGCGCCCACGTATTGTCGGTCTGCTAGTAGCTGACGTCAGAAGGAGCCCCGATTGAAGATCCGAATTGCTCAAATCAAAGTCGAGCCAGTAAAAGGTGCTCTCGAGGCCAACCACTCCACACTGATGGCCCTGTTGGACGAGATGAAGGGTGATCGACTCGATGTGGTTATCACTCCGGAGTGTTTCTTGGACGGATATGTCGCCGCTGATCCTTCCATCTCCGCCCAGGAGCTACGTAGGTTCGCAATCGAGCCCCAAACATCGCGGTACGCACAAGAGGTTGGCCGGTGGGCGGCCGCCAACGGTGTCTGGCTCGTCTATGGGTGCTCCCGACTGAGCGCTGACGGCGTATTTAATTCTGCAGTCGTATATGACCGGGCAGGTCGAATTGCGTTGGTATACGACAAGCTTCATCTAACCGACGACGATTTGAAATTCATGCCGGGACAAGCGCTTAATGCATTCGAAGCAGATTTCGGAAAGTTTGGGGTAATGATCTGCGCTGATCGTCGGTGGCCCGAGACGGCCCGCACATTGGCTATCCAAGGTGCTCAAATCGTATTCAATCCGACTTTTGGCTTCCGAGGCGAGCTAAATACATGCATGATGAGAACTCGCTCGTACGAGAATGAGCTTTACATCGCGTTCACTCACCCGAAGGAAGCACTCATTACCGATCCAAACGGAGCGGTAGTCTGCAGAGAGAGATCAAAGGCGGTGCGGTTCGTTACAACGGACATTGAGTTAACCCGGGCGCGCACTTTTTCCCACCTCGACTACCGACGGCCTGACGTCTATCAGGTTGGAGTTTGAGATGCGAAGTCGGCTCGGACGCTGACCGATCGTCTCAGCTAAGACACTTTCCGGGGTGGACGGAGACGCGCCGAGCCAACCCCTTGGCTGTCACACGCGACCTAGGGATCTTTACGATCGCTCGATGCCGTCAACACTGCGGACAGGCCGCGACGAGACAAGCGAAAGCTCGTTCTCCGGCCTCGACGGGGCTACCTTCTGAAGTGTTGATGGGTGCGTAGACGTTCAGTGGCTGTCAACTGTTGACATCTCGGGCGACCCCTACCTAAGCTACGTACGATGTTGGCTCAGCCATCAGTTCGGCCGCGCGGTCCCTTATGACACTCCAGCGGTATGACCTCGCGTCAGTTGCTTTCTATACGAACCCATACCCGGTATACAAGTTGCTCCAGGCTGGTGATCCGGTCCATTGGAGCTCTGACTTGGGATGCTGGCTCATCACGCGCTACGACGATGTGCTGGCGGGACTGCGTGATCCTCGGCTTTCGTCGGCAAAAATGCCTTCTTTCACCCGAGCGTTACCTGACGAAATACAAGTAGAGATTCGACCGTTCGTTCAGTATCTCAGTAGCTTCCTCGGACTGTCAGATCCACCAGACCATTCTCGGCTTAGGAAATTGGTCAATAAGGCGTTCACTCCCAACGTCGTGCTAGCAATGCGCCAGCGAATTCAAGAAACAGTGGAACGGCTGATTATGAACTTAGTGGAACTGGATAACTTCGACCTGATCGGGTCATTTGCCTATCCGTTGCCAGCCACAGTCATCACGGCTGTAATAGGGGTACCGGCCGACGACCTTGGCCAATTCAAGCGCTGGTCGGATGACATCGTTGCGTTCATCGGTGGTAGCCGCGCTGACGCGGACCAGGCCATTCGCGGTCAGGACAGCATGATGGAGATGATTGATTACTACCGCGGCCTATTGGCAGAACGTCGTCGTGTGCCCGCGACTGATCTGATCTCCGCCTTACTGATGGCCGAAGAGGCTGGCCAGCGCTTGTCAGAGGACGAGTTGCTCGCAACGTGTGTGACGCTTCTGGCGGGCGGCCACGAGACAACCACCAACTTGCTCGCTAATGGCATGCTGGCGCTGATCCAGAATCCGAGGCAGCTCGAAAAATTGCGATCGGAACCCGCCATGATTCAACCTGCGATTGAGGAGCTACTGCGATACGACTCGCCCGTGCAGAGGGCTGAGCGAGTTGCGCGGCTGGACCTCGAAATAGGGGGCAAGCGCATTAGGGCAGGCGATCGAATGCTGCTGGTACTCGGGGCTGCGAACCGAGACGGTTCACAGTTTCCTGAGCCGGACAGTCTTCTTTTGAACCGACAACCGAACAGGCATCTCGCGTTCGGCTTCGGAACTCACTTCTGCATCGGCTCACCTTTAGCCCGTCTTGAAGCGGAGATCGCCTTTCAGGCTCTCTTACAGAGGCTGCCACGCCTAGCAATCGAGAGCCAGGACCTGGAGTGGTACCCGTCTGTCGGAAACCGCGGAATGAAGTCGATGCCCGTAACCAGGTCATAGGTCACTCGGGGAATGCTCCGTGTCCGGAAGTTTGAACTCAAATGGAGCTAACCAGCGGTCGGCATCCAAGCCTCCCCGAGGCTAACTCGATTGACGAGCTCGAGCACCGGCGCCATGGCCTCGATCCCGCGAACATCGTTTGGGTCTGGCCAAACCAGGATCGTTCCGAAGCCTGCGCGACTCAACTCGAGCAACTTGCCTGCCTGCGCCGCGGGATCCCCGACGATCGCCGGTGCCCGCGACCACGGCACACCCACGGCCCCCGGAAACGCGACAACCACCCCCGCTAAATAACGATCAACTTCGAGCGATTCACGGCCCGCTTTGGTGCAGATATCACGGAATGCGCCGTCGAGAGCTCGAGCCTCGGACAGCGACTTGTCGAAAATCATCCAGCCGTCTGCGTTTTCGGCGGCGAGCCGCAGCATGCGTGGCCCTTCCCCCGCGACGACGATCGGCGGTCCGTCCAGTCGTGGGCCACGGAGGGGCATCTCAGCCTTCTGGAGGTGGAAGTACTTCCCGCGATGCTCCGACCGGCCCGTGCGAAGGAGGCCGGCTAGTGTCGGGATGTATTCGGTCGCGCGTTGGAACCGCTCGTCGAACGGGAAGCCGAAGGCTTCGTAATCGGCTCGATGATCTCCGGCTCCGAGGCCTAGGATAAGCCGACCAGCGCTAATCTCGTCGACGGTGTCCGCCATTCGAGCAAGAAGGCCTGGGTTGCGAAAGCTTGCTGAGGTCACCTGCGTGCCGATGGCGACGCGCCCAGTCCTTGCGGCCAGAGCTGCCAGCAACGTCCACCCTTCCCAGACACCGTGGGTCGGCTCTCCGGCGTTCCGAATGACCAGGTGGTCGGAGGTCCAGACGGACGCGAATCCGACGGCTTCTGCCCGAGTGGCCATAGCGACGAGGTCAGACCAGCGTGCGGTCCGTCCGGCCATGTGAGTTTCTTCAAGGGGCAGGACCACACCGATCGACGGCACGCCGGGCGAGACGATCAGGACCCTGCGCCTTCGAGCTCTGGCCTCATTCCGCTAATCGTAGGTCGAGCAGCGGTGGCGGATCGGTGGCAACCACCTCCGGCCCGACGTCATAAGCCATGGGTGTCGAGTCTCACCAATGCACAAGCAGACGACCCTTACGCCGCGATTTCACCCGTCGATCGTGCATAGCTATAGCGGATTAAGCATGGCAAGCGAGGCGGGAGGACCTTCCAGCAAGGATGCCGTTCGACCGCGGACGATCAGCTCGATCACGTCGTCCAAGTGGCAATCTTGGGGATCGAGCTCTCCCTGAATTTGGCCTCCCTTGAGGACAACAATTCGGTTGGCCAGTTCCATTGCATCGGGAATTCGATGGGTGACCAACAGTATGGCTAGCCCTTGCTCCCTGAGGGTGCGGAGCAGATCGAGCAGAATGCGTGTCTCCCTGACACCTAAGGCTGCTGTCGGCTCGTCTAGGACAAGCACTCGCGCGTTCATGCCGAGTGAACGAGCCACGGCGATCATCTGTCTCTGGCCACCGGACAGGCCTGCTGTCTTGAATCTCGCAGAGGACAGGGTAACGATGCCAAGTCTCTTTAAAAGCCGGTGTGCCTCCTGAGCCATCTTCTTGCGGCGCAGGAACGCAATCCCTAAGACCCGCCATATCATTTCGCGGCCCGCGAACACATTCTCGCTCGCAGTAAGGTTGTTGAACAGGGCAAGGTCCTGGTAGATCGCCGATATCCCGAGGTTCTGCGCAACGGACGGCTTGGTGATCTCGACCACCTTCCCGTCGATGTCGATCTTGCCAGTGTCAGGCCGCACAGCACCGCTCAGCACCTTGATGAGCGTGCTTTTGCCGGCTCCGTTGTCGCCCACCAGCGCAACGATCTCGCCCGACCGCAGGGCCAGATCTACATCGGATAGTGCAACCACATTCTCGTACTTCTTTGAGATCGCCTTCATACTGACGATCGGCCTCGCCTCAGCGCTTGTCTGGCTCACAATTCAGTCCGAATGAGGTCGCGCAACCTCAATTGCTTGCGCCTGAACTGGTCGACAATGAGTGCGGCAACGACCAAGGCGCCCTGGACGACGCCCTGCGCGTACGGATCGACCTGCAGAACCACCAGAGCGTTGTTAATGATGGTCAGGACGGCTGCCCCGAACAGGGTACCGATCATGGAGCCCTCGCCCCCTGAGAGCAACGTCCCTCCGAGGATCGAGGAGGTGATGATCGGGAAAAGCAGAGTCAATCCGAGAGTAGGAATGGCGTCCCCAACCCGACCCATTTCGATTGTTCCGCCGATCGCCACAAGCAAACCGCTAATGACAAAAACGCCCAGTATGATGGCTGATACGTTGACCCCGGTGAGTCTTGCCGCCTCCAAATTCCCTCCGACCTGGCGGACCCGCAGGCCGAACCGCGTCCGGGTTAGAAGCACCTGCATCAGAGCCACCACCGCCAGCATGATCAATACCGAGACCGGGACAGTACCGACGAAAGCCGTCCCCGCCCAGAGCAGCTGAGGCGGCAGGCCGATAACGGGTTCGCCGTGTGTAATGACGTATGTCAGGCCGGTGAACATCGTCGCGGTGGCCAAGGTCATGATGATCGGGTGTAGCTTGAACCTCGCAGCGAGGATCCCGTTCAGTGCGCCGGCAACGGCGCCGGTCCCGAGTCCAAGCAAGATCGCAAAAATCGGGTTAACTCCGTGTACCCACGTCAGACCGGTCACCATCGCCGAAAGGGCGGTTAAGGCAGACTGAGAGACGTCGAAGGCCCCACAAATAATTACCAGCGTCTGTCCAGTAGCCATGATTGCCACTGCAGTCATCTGTTCCGTCAGGATGGAGAGGTTGAACGGTGTGCGAAAGCTTGGAGAGATGATGCACATCACTACGAAGAGGACCACCAAAGCGATGAGGATGCCGGACTCGCGGTAATTGAGAACATCACGGATGGTTGCCCAAAGCCGGCGCCAGCCGCTCTCATCCTTCGCAACAGGCACTATGTCTGTTTCGGTCGTCATGGCCTTTGCTTGTGCAACCTCCTGCCTGCGCTAGTCGTCATTCTTTGCTCGATGGCGCCCCGTCAGGTGCTTAGGACCGAACCCGATTTCCGCTCCTCCACTCACTACTATCTCGGCCCCGGTAACGAATGAAGCGTCGCTATCGGCAAGAAACAAGCAGACCTGAGCGACTTCACTCGGCTGGCCGCTTCGTCCCATCCACTGCCAACTCTCCACCAGTTCGTGGAACTCGCGTCTCGCATCCGGGGGCATTGAGTCTTCGAGACGCTGCCGCGATGCGGTCAAGATATTACCGGGGAGGACTGTATTCACCCGGATGCCAAAGGCTGCCTCGTCAATAGCCAAAGCCTTTGAGAAGGAGCTGACACCTCCCTTGGTCGCGCAGTAGACCGCCAGGCCTTGGTGGCCGATTGCGCCGGCAAGGCTGCCGATGTTGACGATGGATCCAGCGTTCTTACGGAGATGTACGAGGGCGAAACGTGTGACAAGGATGCAGCTGAGCAGGTTGACGCCGATGAGATCGTCGATCTCTTCAAACGTCAGCTGATCCAATGCCTTCCCAGCGGAATTGAATCCGACGTTATTGATGAGCACATCGATCCGTCCGAACTCAGTGATCGCACTCGAGACCATCATTTCGATCTGATCGCGTCGGCGGACGTCGCACTCAAGAAATCTTGCGGTCCTTGGTCGTTGGTGGTTGAGATCGCCTTGCAGCTTGATTCCCTCAGCCGGTTCGTTTGAGGACAAGGCCACGCGGTAATGCTTGGAATGGAACAGCCTTGCGCACGCCTCACCGATTCCGGAACTGGCGCCTGTGATGAGAACGACCGGCGTGTCAGAGTTGTCGTGAGTCATACGTCCTTTCTTCGCGGTCAGTTCGGTCGGGCCGGTCGTGGGTGCACCGGGCCGGATGGCTACCCACTCTAGTGCCTGGCTCGCCAATCCAACACCAAAGTGGGCAGCCGCCCTCAGCTTTTGCCGTTATTACTTGAATACGTTGGTGTTGAAATCCTTGACCAAAGCATCGCACGTAGTCTGCTGCGCTTGAACCACAGTGCCTACATTGGAGGAGTCGATGTACGTCGACCCCAAGTCATAGTGCTTCACCGTGGAATGCAAGTGCTTCTCATATTGCAAGACTAGGGAAAGCAGCATTAGATACCCGTCGCACACAAGTGGCTGCACGAGAGTGAAAGTGACAGTTCCGCCCTTCACACCATTTATGGTCGTTGGCGTGTCGTCCAAAGTGCCGACGACGACATGCTTGCCCGCCTTGGCGAAGACATCTGTGCCCAGAGAAGCTGCACCCCCAATGGCGTAATAGCCCTTGAGGTTCGGGTGGGACGATAGGGCATTTTGCGCGCAACCCGGCGCCCCGTCTGGCGAGTCACATCCGAAGATCACCTGGACCACATGGATGTTCGGGAAGTTTTGTGTCAAGTAGTCGGTGAAGGCGATTTGGTTGCCTTTGCTGTTGAGATTGTCGAGGGTCCCTGTTCCGATGACCACATCACCTGAGCCACCCAGGAATTGCCCAAAGTACTTCGCGGCCTTCTGACCGAGCCCGGCGGGGAAGGCTTCTATGCAAATCGGAGCAGTGGCGGCGGGGGTGCATCCTGCCGCTTGGGCGATGACGAGGCCCTGTGCCTTTGCCTGCTTCACGACGCCTTCGAGGCCGTTCGGGTCAGCCGCGACGACGGCTACACCCTTGAGGTTCGGATAGCTGAGGGCAGATTGGGTTACGTTGGCCTGTCCTGCAACGTCAAAGGTCGGGGGCGTCCTGAATATCGCCTCGACGTTGAGGTCCTGGGCTGCCTTGAGGAAACCGGTCTTGATCGCTTCCTCAGCCGGGTCGATACCCGGATACGTGCCTAGGAAGGCAGGCTTTGCCGTAGAACCGCCTGACCCACCCGAACTACCTCCACAGGCGGCCACGATGACGGAGGCCGCTAACACTAACATCGCTAACGGTCGCGTTCGACGCATCTAAGACCCTCCCCATGTGACACGTTCGGCCAGACGTGAATGCCAGCCAAGTTAGCGGCTAGTCTAAGCTCCCTTCGAAAATGTGTCAACAGGTTTTGGTTGACAGTTTCCAAAGACTCTGTCGTTGAAAGATCACGACCGGCAATCGCCGGCCGCGCTGCGGGAGTACCGCGGAGGGAATCGAGTACCAACCGACGCGAACGCCGCTCCGCGCGTGAGTGGGTCGTGGCAACACCCTAGCCTGCCGCGAGCGCAACATCGAAATCCGGAGTCACGACTAGTGCGACATATCCCTGATGCTGGCCGTCCGCTGCTCCCGATACGCGATAGTTATCGCTATCAGGGCGACCTCGTCACCTATATAAGGCGACCTCGTCACCTATATAAGAGGACGCGCGCGAGGCCAAGCTGCGGATAGCAATCGCTTATCGACAGCAACGACGGGACGCATGCCAAGGAGGCTCTACCTTTTGGGCCCCCAGCCAGGCCGGAGCGGTGGCAAGTCCTTCAGTTCGGGATCTAGCCGTCTAGGAGCCTCATCGTCCTCTTTAGCCCAAGCCCGCCCGTATTGATCCGGGATATTTCCCCAACCGAGTACGGCAAGGGGGCATTGGGAACCACGCCGAGAACTTCACGCGGATCAATGCCGGCCTCGACGACAGTGCACAGGTGCGTCCAGTCGTCACCAAAGTCGAATACATAGATGAATTGCTGAGATGCCTGGAGGTTCGACAGCCGCTTCCGGCTTTCGTCGAGGACATCGTCGTCCATATCCGGGCCTGGCGTGCCGATTCGAGTGCCATCCGCAAGCTCGAATTCATGCAAGTGCGAGCGATCCCAGCGTGCGAAGGCATCGTCAATGGCAGTGGCCAGCTGGGCATACGAATGGTTCATTGCCGCAGCGAACAAGCGGCCAGGCCGCGGCCAGTAACGATCCCCTCGACCCTCGACCAGCTCGACCCTGATCGATAACCAGGGGCCTACCCCCATCGGGCGAGCACGACGAAGGGAAGACTTGTGTACGCGGTTCGTCATTTTCGTGCGCTCAGAACTTGCGACCGATTTTCACATGCGGTTGTTGTATCGCTGTTGCACGGTTGCTGCACTTCGCCACCACGCAGCCCTGCGCGACCGAGATTTCGTATTCAGATTTGGCTCCGGACCAGGGATTCGAACCCTGAACCTTGCGGTTAACAGATCGCTGCAGCCCGTTCAGAAAACGTGGCTCGAATTCGCTGGGTACCGCTGAGTGTCGCCTTTTGCCATCGTTTATCGCCGGCGTTGCTGTACGTCTTGGCTGTCAGCGCGACCACGCGGAGCCGGAATCAGACCGGGGGTGGAGGCGGTCACGCGGTCAGCTCAGAATTCTGGTCGCTTGGCCGACTTCGATCAGGTGGCCATCTGGGTCCCGAATGTAGGCGCGGATCTCCTGTCCGTGGTCCTTTGGCTCCGTTAGGAACTCCGCCCCCTTGGCAGACCATTCCCTGTAGACCTGATGGATGTCCGCGACACGAACGTTCAGGAACGCGCTTGTTTGGTTGGGANCCCACGTTGAGGATCAGCCACGTATTCGCGACCTTCATGATCACCGGGTCGCGTTCAAGGAGAACCAGCCCATCGAACAGCGACCGATAGAACTCCCGGGACCGATCTTGATCGGAAACCACCAGAAAGTGAGTAATGACGAAACCATCCTTTGGGGCTGGAAAGTCTTCGGGATTCATCTAGACACCTCCAATTTGTTAAGCAAATGATCGGGGTTTTCTCGACCGCCTCGTGCCGACGCTCTCCTCGGAAGGCAATGATGGGACGCCTTCCTTTTTAACGGCTGCTACTTAACCGTGTATGCCGCCTCCGTCGTACGGCGCGGCCGATCGTAGGATTGCTGCCAATCAGGCAGACCAGCGTCACCAGAGCGACGACGAGTGGCCCGATAGTGGTTGTAAGGGAACCACCGTGGAATCCAACAACCGCATCGCCAGCCTGAGCAAGTGTCAACGCGAGCGCGGACACCATGATCGCCGCGGCGGACATCTTGGAGACGGCGACCACCAGGACCACGGCAAGAACAACCGCTCTGACAAGGGCGTATCCAGCGGTTGGGTCAGAGGGCATAGCGAACACGTGTGCAGTGGCGAAACCGGTGCTTACGAGCGCGTTGATCGAAGCAACGACCACAAGGAGAACGGCCGCGCGCCCTAAGGTCACCCTATCACTCCTATTCAGCATTGGTCGGCGCCCCTGACGTAGGCGAGTGCTTGCCACCGATGTCCAGCAGGCGGTCGAGGTCACCGGGGCCCGACACGACCTGGACCTCACTTGCCGGGACGCGTTCACCGCAGTTGGAGCAGGTCATCTCCGGTTGGAAGACCGTTCCGCAGCCCTCGTGAACCAGCTGGAGTGGGGGGCCGTCGGGGGCGGCGTATTTGTCACCCCACTGACGCATGGTGGTCACTACCGGCCCCAGATCCTGACCCTTGGCCGTGAGGCGGTACTCGTACCGAGCGGGATGGTCGCTGTAGAGGACCTTCTCCAGCACTCCGTGGTCGGTCAGGTTGTCAAGGCGCTGTTTCAAGATGTTGCGGGAGATGCCAAGGCGCTCCTGGAATTGGTCGAAGCGGGTGACCCCCAACATGGCATCACGCACGATCAGCATCGACCACCACTCGCCAACCACCTCGAGGCACTGGGCCACCGAGCAGTGCATGTCGACGAAGCTCTTTCGTTCCACTAGCCCAGGGTAGAGGGTTGCATCATAGAACGCAATCCCCTACAGTGAGTGAGTTCCATGACAGAATCCACCATCCAGGGCGGCACCGAGGCTCACCCGTCCGCCCTTCTCACCATCCTGTGTGCAGCGACGTTCATGGGCAGCCTCGATCTGTTCATCGTCAACGTCGGACTCCGGTCAATCGGCAAAGACCTGGGATCAGGATCGCTGGCCGATCTGAGCTGGATCCTCACCGCCTACGGCATCGTCTTCGCCGCCCTACTTGTCCCGGCCGGCCGGCTGGCCGATCGCTACGGGGTTAAACAGGCGTTTCTGTTCGGGCTCGCGGTCTTCACTGCTGGCAGCCTGGGATGTGCGCTGAGCAGTGAACTTTGGGTCCTCGTCGGAATGCGCTGCGTGCAGGCAGTCGGAGCGGCGGCGCTGGTGCCGACAAGCCTCGGGTTGATATTGACTGCGATTCCTGCCGGACGCCGGAAGGACTCCGTCCGGATTTGGGCTGCGAGCGGTTCCCTCGGCGCAGCTGCTGGGCCAGCCATCGGTGGACTGCTTGTCCAGGCGTCATGGCGGTGGATCTTCGTCCTGAACATCCCGATCGGTATTGCCGCGCTGGTGGCAGCCGCCATTTTGGCGCCGAACATCAAGCACTCCGTCGAAACACGAGCTCCCGACCTTTGGGGCGGACTGTTGCTGATCGTGGCCATCGGAGCGCTCGCCCTAGCTCTCGTGCAAGGATCCGACTGGGGTTGGAGCTCGACCAGGATCCTCGTCGCCTTCGGAGTCACCATGATTGGGCTGGCGCTGTTCGCGACGCGGTCATCGCGCCACGCGTCGCCGATTATCGACCTTCACTTGTTCCGCAACCCGGTCTTCGCGTGGGCCAACGTGGCTATGTTCCTTATCTCGATCTCCTTTGGCGCCCAGCTCCTTGGCCTCGTCCTCTGGCTCCAACAGGGCTGGGGGTGGTCGGCCATCGAGACCGGCTTCGGTATCGCGCCGGGCCCAGTCATGGTGTCGGTGACTGCGATCGGCCTGCGGCGATACACGGCGTCGATACCGGCCGGCATTGTCGCCGCCGTTGGTGCATTGCTGATGGGTGGTGGAGGAATACTCATCGGTTTCAGCCTCAGCGCCCATTCCAACTACGCCGCGACCATCCTGCCGGGATGGCTCATCGTCGGCTTCGGCGCCGGTTTGGTTATTCCGACCCTCGTCGCCGCCGGTACTGCCGGGCTTCGAGCGGATCAGACCTCCACCGGCAGCGCCATCGTCCAGATGGGTCGCCAAATCGGTTCCGTCCTTGGCGTCGCCATCCTCGTTGTCATTCTCGGCTCGTCCACCGCCTCGACCAGTAACCTCGATCACTTCGTCCATTTCTGGTGGTGGGCCGGGCTTCTCGCCTTCCTCTCCGCTTGCGCATCACTTTCTGTCACCCGAAGGCGAGCGCCCGTCATGTTGGTCGAGGGGAGCGCGATGGGCGAAGGCATCTCGCCACGGCAACCAAAGTGAGGCCGACAGAACCGGGCCGCCCCTCACGCCAGTCATGCGCCGAGACTCCGCCGAGGTGAACCTACGACCGGGACCAGCTGGGAGTGTGAGCCCAACCTCAGCCGGCTGAGTCGGGGAACGGTGTTGCTTAAGTGAGTGACGCCGCCGCCAGACTGCTCTGGGTTTGATGGAGGCTAACTTATGAAGCGCTTTACGAATCCGAGAGCCGTGTCCGCGACTTCACGCCAGCCGCTGTCAATGACAAGCCCGTGCCCACGGTTGGGCATCTCGATGATCTCAGTGACCCCATGATTACGCTTCTGCCGCTTGAAAGAGGCGTTCGCGATCGCCCACGGTGCGGTGTTGTCTTTCTCGCCGGAGATGATCAGCAGCGGTCCGCGGTCGGGGTTCTTAGTGTCGACCTTCGCCTCGGTCCACGGGTTGAGGTTGGCGGCGGCGGCCTGGAAAAGAGGCGCACCGGACGCCGGCACCGCGAAGGTCTCGTAGAGCTCCTTAGCCTCGTCCTCGCTGATGGCGTTGGCGAAGCCAAAGCGGAACTGCTCGTAGGTGAGCGGGACGGCGCGGTTGCGGTTAGCCGGGTTGCCGAGTACTGGCGACGCCGACTTGAGGGCCGAGAACGGAAGCGGCAGCACGCCGCGGAAGGGGGCGGGGTCGATCGCCACCGATGCTGCCGACAGGCCGCGCCCGGCGACGATCTGGGTGAGAAGCCCCCCGAAGGAATGCCCGATCACGGCCGGCTTCTTCTTCAGCTGACCGATCACCTCGGCATAGTGGTCTGCCACCTGTCCAACCGTCTTGTGTGCGAAGACTTCGGGGTGCGCCTTCGCCTCCGCGACAGTCTCGGGATCATCCGGCCATCCCGGCGTTAATGCTGTATAGCCTGCCTCCTCGAAGACCGCGGCCCAGCGCTCCCAGCTGCTTGGGAGCAGCCAGAGGCCGTGGATGAATACGACCGGAGTCAAGCCCGTCGCGTTAGCGCGTTCGATCTCGTCTGCGACGGGGCGACCTTTTGAGTTGACCATTTACGAAACCTCCTGACCACATTGGTTGTGGTCGAACCATGACTGAGCCGAACGCTATAGGCCTACGCGCGCGATTGCTGTCACCCAGGTGACAGGTTTGACCGGCTCAGGAAGTCAGAGGAGTCCCGAGAACGCAAGGGCCTCCAGGCCCGCCGGATCGATGATTCTGACGCGACGCTGGGCTGTGTCAACCAGACGGCCTGCCCGGATTTCGGTCATGCACTTCGCCACCACCGGTCGGACTGAGCCAATACCGTCGGCGATCTCCTGTTGTGACACCGCAGCCTCCAGGTGTCCTGCCGACAGCTGGGTTCGGCTGGCTCGATCCAGGAGGTCGAATGCGACGCGTTGCACGACTGATCCGAAGGCGTGAAGGGCAATGGTGCGAACGCTGTGTGAATATCGCTGAGCGAGATCGGCGGCTAGCGCACCTCCAACTGCCGCATCGACCTCCACTCGCCTGCGCACCGTGACCAGGTCGAGATGAATGACCGTCGATTCGACGATCATCTGCACAGAGCCGTCGAATACGGCGCCCATGACGAGCAGCCCGCCCATCAGCTCCCCCGGGTGGACGTATCTGATCGTGGTCTGGCGTCCTTCGGATGATGTCAGGTAGATGCGGGCGAAACCCTTCTCGAGTATGTCGGCTCGGGCAGGGTCCCCGGCCTGAAAGGCGATCGTTCCGGCCGCATACCGGATCTTGGAACTGCTCACAAGAATCTGCTCACGACTCGCGCGAGGCATACGGTCCAGGAAGGCAGTGCTGCCGAGATCGACGACTGGCTGTGTCGCCATGCTGTGGGACACGATGGTACCTCCGGGCTAATCTCAGAAGACCACAAGCCCGAGCTTGCCGAGTCCCTAACTGCAGGCGGCGCGACGCTTGGCAGACGGCGCTTAGGAAAGGCGTCGTCTCGCCGTCCTCAGGGTGCATCCTTGGGCGCGCCCACCCGCGTCTTTCCGCCCGAGTGCCTCACGGTCCTGACCCGTGCGTCGTCAGGCTAAAGCCTGGCCAAGCAATGCTTGGCCACGCGGAGGTAGTTTGCTCGTGCTAAGGGGGTAGTTATCGATAGCATCGACGCGGGCTCGTCACATGAATATAGGACGCGCGCGAGGCCAAGCTACCGATTGTGGGCACCCATCTAAAGCCAGACGCGCCCCTAATCTCTCCCCCGCTCCCCAACGCACATAGAAGGACGGCCTAGTTTCCTTCAGCTGCGGCCTCGTTGCGGTACCTCCCCGCGGCTCAAGTTGCGAATCAGCGCCCAGGTGTCGTCAACGAGAACTCACGGCGATCTGAACAACCATTTCGATTTCAACTGAGATTCCTCCCGGCAAGGCTCCCATCCCGACCGCACTGCGAGCATGGCGGCCGGCTTCGCCGAAAACCTCGACGAGGAGATCGGATGCGCCATTGATGACCTCGGGCTGACCCTTGAATCCCGAGTCGCTGTTGACCATGCCGAGAAGTTTGACAATACGCACGACACGATCAAGAGAACCAACCTCCTCATGAAGAGAAGCCAGCAAATTGATCATGGTGAGACGAGCGGCGTCCTTCGCATCCTTGACCGAGATCTCACTGTCGACCTTGCCCAGGTATTGGTACTCGCCATTGCGGTACGGGCCGTGGCCCGAGACGAATACGAGGTCTCCCGCCGTTACTGCTCCCACATAGTTGGCCACTCGAGGTGGCGGTTTGGGTAGCTTCAGCCCGATTGCCGCGAGGCGTTGCTCGACGCGATCGCCCACGATTGACCTCCTGAGTTAACCTAACGCCCGAACTTGAGACTAAAGGATAGGGTCTGCTTGATTACAGGGGCGGGTTCCGGGATTGGCCGCGCTACCGCCGAACTCTTTGCAAGAGAAGGTGCTTCCGTCGCAGTCGCTGACATTAACGACGATGGGGCGAATGACACAGTGCGAGCCATTGAGGCAAACGGTGGGAGAGCGACGACTCATCACTTAGACGTAGCTGACGCCGACTCCTGCCGGCGAGTTGTGGACGAGATCATGAGCCTCCACAACCAAATTGATGTGCTGTTCAACAATGCCGGCATCGCAGGCGTGGGCACCGTCCACGACACGTCGATCGACCTTTGGCAGCGCGTGCTGGCGGTAAACGTCATAGGCGTTTACCAGGTAAGCAAGTATGTTGTGCCGCACATGATGGAGCGCCGTACCGGTTCGATCGTCAACATGTCATCTGCCCTTGCTGAGATCGGACTCGCCAACCGCGCTCCCTATGCCGCATCCAAAGGCGCCGTGTTAGCGCTGACGCGTTGCATGCAGGTTGACTACGCGCCCTACGGAATTCGAGTCAACGCTTTGCTCCCTGGCACAATCCACACTCCATTTGTCGATCGGTACCTCCATGAGTCTTACGCGGATCCAGTTGCAGGTCTCGAGACCGTGAAGAAACGTCAACTCACTGGCGAGCTTGGCCGTCCTGAAGACGTCGCCTACGCGGCCCTTTATCTGGCATGTGACGAGTCTCGCTTCGTGCTCGGTTCAGGTCTCTTTGTAGATGGCGGTGTGCGCGGGACCAAGTGACGGCCACCCGGCGACTGGAAGGCCGGTCTCGCGTTCGATCGCGAGCAGCCGGTTCCATTT
>WNGL01002273.1_pt1 | contig 23432 bp, 17 predicted proteins | sample 5400591 | NCBI WGS metagenome assembly WNGL01 (sample SAMN13153377, study PRJNA577476) | soil metagenome | isolation source: 80 cm soil or saprolite under Garry oak tree replicate 1 | place: USA:California | collected 2016-06-15 | reverse complement strand
CAGCAGCAATTGACCGGCAGCGGCGGCGCGACGGGGACGGACAACAGGGAGTAGGCAGGTTGCTCGAAAGGAGTCGCAAACATGAATCGCATCCTAGAAGCGGGTCTGGTGTCATTCACGATGGCTACCATTCCCGGCGCAGTGCTTGCGCAGTCAGGCGTTGTCCCGTTACAGCGGGGAATCAGCGTTCAACAGCCCGTCACCAGCAATGCGGTCGCGGTGCCGAACGCGGACAAACAAGCCGCCGTAGTCGTGGCGCTGACTGCCGACGGCAGCGTATATCTTCGCGCCGATCGACTCTCAGTTCCTGCTCTGGCGGATAGGGTGAGGAGCATTGTCTCCGCCAGCAACGAAAAGACGCTCTACATCAAGGCCGATGCCCGCGTTCCGTACGCACGCCTCGTGGAGGTCATCGACGCAGTGTGGAGATCAGGTATCGAAGATTTAACGCTCCTTACGGCACGACAGGATGCGTCGGACCAAGGGACCAGGCCCGTCCCGCCGAAAGGCCTGAAAATGCGTGTCGTTAAACAGTGAGGCTCTAGAACTCTAGTTTCTGACGCGGGGGGCGGCAAGATCGACTGACTACACGCCGTGGCCGTAGCCGACTTCCGCGGGCGTCGACTGGAAGTCGGCCACGGACGGCACCAGCACCTTCGGCGATTCGGCCTCCCCGCCAAGCGTGCGCTTGACGATGGTGGCGAGGTCGGCGTCGCTGACGGCCTTTTCACGATCGGCGTGCGCCATCACCGCGCGGTAGACGGCATCCAGCGCCTGCCGCTCCAGCGCGTACCCGATCTGTTCGCAGCGCCGCTGGACGGCGTGCCGCCCCGAGTGCTTCCCCAGCACCAGCGTGGCGCTGACGCCGACTTCCTCTGGCCGCATGATTTCGTAGGTGCGCCGATCCTTGAGCATCCCGTCCTGGTGGATGCCTGCTTCGTGCGCGAAGGCATTGCGTCCGACGATCGCCTTGTTGGCCTGGACGCCTTCGCCCGTGAGCGCGCTCAGCAGCTGGCTCGATGCGAAAATCTCGCGCGTGTTGACGCCGGTCGCGTACGGCAGCCGATCGCCGCGCACGCGGATGGCCATCACGATCTCTTCGAGCGACGCGTTTCCCGCGCGCTCCCCGATGCCGTTGATTGTGCATTCAACCTGCCTGGCCCCGCCGCCGAGCGCCGCGAGCGTGTTGGCGACGGCAAGACCGAGGTCGTCGTGGCAATGCGCGCTGAAGGTGACCTGGTCGGAGCTCGGCACGTGCGCGATCACCGTCCTGAAGAACTCCGCCACTTCGTCCGGCGTCGAGTAGCCGACGGTGTCGGGCAGATTGATGGTCTTCGCGCCCGACTGGATGACGCCCTCGATCACCTGCCACAGGAAATGCGGATCGCTGCGCGTGGCGTCTTCGGCAGAGAACTGCACGTCGTCGGTATGATTGCGCGCGAGACGGACGGCCGCCATGGCGGCGTCGATGCACTCCTCGCGCGACATCCGCAGCTTGCGCGCGAGATGCAGATCCGACGTGGCGATGAAGACGTGGATGCGCCGCCGCGGCGCGGGCGCCAGCGCCCAGGCCGCGCGCTCGATGTCCTTCGGGGCACAGCGCGCGAGGGCCGCGATGATGGGACCGCGGACGTGGGTCGCGACCATGCGGACCGCCTCGGCGTCCGCCTCCGAGGCGATCGGGAAGCCAGCTTCGATGATGTCGACCCCCAGCGTGCGCAGCTGCCTGGCCAGTTTCAGCTTCTCGTCGATTCGCAGCGAGAAGCCGGGAGCCTGTTCCCCGTCGCGCAGGGTCGTGTCGAAGATGGTGAGCCGGTCGCCGGACATCGGGGTCCCTCCTGTCTACCTTTGTAGCGGGCCCGGGCACCACAAGTCCAATTTATAGTTTTTTGATTATGATTAGGTGTTCTTATGCAGTTGCCTGACCTCGCGGCGTTCCTGGCCGTGGCGGCCGACCGGAGCTTTTCGGCCGCCGCGCGCCGTCTGCACCGCACCCAGCCGGCCATCAGCCAGGCGGTGCGGCGCATCGAGGACGAGCTGGGCGAGCGCCTGTTCGATCGCTCGTCGCGGGACGGGACGCTCACGGAAGCAGGCCGGCTGCTGCAGGACTATGCCCAACGGCTTCTCGGACTCGCGAGCGAGGCCCAGACCGCCATCAAGGAACTCCAGCAGGTGCGCCGCGGCCGGGTCATCGTCGGCGCGAACGAGGCCGCCGTTCACACGCTGCTTCCGCACATCGAGCGGTTCGCGACTCTCCATCCGAACGTCGCGATCGAGGTCCGCCGCGTGCCGTCCCGGCAGATCGCCGCCGCGGTGCTCGATCGCAGCATCGACTTCGGCGTGCTGACCTTCCAGCCGGCCGATCGCGGCGTGCAAACGATTGGGCTCGGCGGCGATGAGATCGTCCTGCTGACGTCTCCAAGTCATCCGCTGGTGGGCCGCCGGCGCGTGACGCTCGAGGAAATCGGCAAGCAGGTGGTCATCGCGCACAATGATCCGTCGCCGGCGCGCGACCGCGTGCTTCGGGCGTACGAGCGCCGGCGAACGTCGATCAACATCCAGATCTCGCTGCCCAGTCTCGACGGTATCAAGCGCGCCGTAGAGATGGGCATCGGCGTCGCGCTGCTGCCGCGGCGGTGCGCGTTGACGGAAATCGCGCGGGGACATCTTGCCGCGACGCGCGTGCCCGAGCTCGGGGCCGTGCGTCAGGTGCGGCTGGTGTTCAGAAAGACGGGTGAGCGCAGCCGCGCGGCGGAGGCGTTCTTGGAAATTGTGAGGTCCAGCGGTTGATCGCGGCTGTCCCCACGGATCACAGGAGATCAGGAGACCAGGAGAGATCTTGTCAGAAGAAATTCCTCCTGATCTCCTGACCTCCTGTAAAACGTTTTGGGCAGCCGGTTACCAGGCGCCGGTCACGTACGGTAGGCGGTCCGCGACGGCGCGGGCTCGATCGACGTTGTCGAGCAGCAGGCCTGTCGCGTCCCAGCCCCCGTCCAGAAATGACTCGCGAGCCGCAGCCGGCATCGACAACGCAAACGAGCGGCCGCCCACGGTGATCCCCATGGACTCCAGATCGAGCCTGAGCTCCGTGGCGGGATCCTGCTCGACCGCCGTCATGAGCGCCTCGATCGCGTCGCGCGCCGCAGTGGGGCACGGCATGCCGAGCGCGACCGCGTTGCCAAAAAAGATCTCCGAGAACGACTCGCCGATCACCGCGCGGATGCCGCGCCGGCGGATCGCCTGCGGCGCGTGCTCGCGAGACGATCCGCAGCCGAAGTTCGCCTGCACGATCATCAGCGCCGCAGACGCGTATTTCGGATTGGAGACTGGATGCGTCGCCGGCCGCGCCTCGTCCACTTCGCGCCGGTCGTCTTCGAACAGGTGATGCTCGAGGCCCTCGAAGCTCACCGATTTCAGGAATCGCGCCGGGATAATGCGATCGGTGTCGATGTCGTCGCCGCGCACGGGCAGCGCGCGTCCCCGAATCTCGCGAATCCGTTCAACGGCCAACGGCGGCCTCCGCCGGAGCAAATGACCGCACGTCCACAATCTCTCCCGCGATCGCAGCCGCGGCGACCATCGCCGGACTCATGAGCAGCGTGCGGCCCGTCGGACTGCCCTGCCGTCCCTTGAAATTCCGATTCGACGAGGACGCGCAGATCTGGCGTCCTTCGAGCCGATCGGGATTCATCGCCAGGCACATCGAGCAGCCCGCGCCGCGCCATTCGAAGCCCGCGTCCAGGAACACGCGGTCCAGGCCTTCGCGCTCGGCCGCCGCGCGCACCGCCTGCGATCCCGGGACAACCAGCGCTTTTACATGCCGCGCAACGCGCTGCCCTCGGATGATTCGCGCCGCCTCTCGCAAATCCGACAGGCGGGCGTTCGTGCACGAGCCGACAAACGCCACGTCGATCTTCGTACCCGTCACCGGCTGACCCGCGCGGAACCCCATGAACGCCAGCGCTTCCGGATCGGCGTCCGCCGGCAGCCGCTCGTCGACGGCGATCGACTGACCCGGGTTGATGCCCCAGGTCACCGTCGGGCGAATCGCCACCGCGTCAATCGCCACCTCGTCGTCGTACCTCGCATCCGGATCGGAGGCCATGCTGCTCCACCACCGGACGGCGCGGTCGAACTCGTCGCCCTGCGGCGCGAATGGCCGGCCGCGCAAGTACGCGAACGTCGTCTCGTCCGGATTCACGTACCCGGCGCGCGCGGCGCCCTCAATCGACATGTTGCAGATCGTCATCCGCTCGTCCATCGACATGCGGCGGATCGTGTCGCCCGCGTATTCGTATGCGTATCCCGCGCCGCCCTTGACGCCCAGGCGACGGATGATCTCGAGGATCACGTCCTTCGCGTACACGCCGCGCGGCAGACGGCCGTTCACGCTGATCCGCCGCACCTTGAGCGGATCCATCGCGAGACATTGCGACGCGAGCACGTCGCGCACCTGCGACGTGCCGATCCCGAACGCCACGGCCCCGAACGCGCCATGCGTCGACGTGTGGCTGTCGCCGCAAGCGATCGTCATCCCCGGTTGCGTCAGTCCGAGCTCCGGCCCGATCACATGGACGATCCCCTGTTGTCCGCTGTCGAGACTCAGCAGCCGCACGCCATGCTCGCGGCAGTTCCTCTCCAGCGACGTCAGCATCTCTTCCGCCATCACGTCGAGAAACGGCCGTCGTTGATCCAGCGTGGGGACGATGTGATCGACCGTCGCGATGGTGCGCTCGGGCATCGCCACGCGCAGCCCGCGCGCCTTCAACATGTCGAACGCCTGCGGACTCGTGACCTCGTGGATCAAGTGAAGGCCGATGAAGAGCTGCTGCTGGCCGTTGGGCAGGCGCGTGACGCTGTGCGCCTGCCAGATCTTGTCGAAGAGGGTTGCGGACATATCGAAAAAGGGGATCGTAGCACGAGGTCAGAGAGCAGAGGTCGGAGGCCAGAGGCCAGAGGTCAGAGTTCAGAGGTCAGAGGCCAGAGGCCAGAGGCCAGAGGTCAGAGTTCAGAGGTCAGAGGCCAGAGGGCAGAGGGCAGAGGGCAGAGGCGCGATTCTTGCCAAGAACGAATCGGCTCGCGTCACGGCCAGTGGCTTAGGGCCACTCTTTGAAGAACCTGCGTACGTCAGCGGGAGATCGCATGGGAATAATCAAGAGCTTCAGAGATCTGGATACCTGGCAAGTCGGGATGCGACTCGTCGAAGGCGTCTATGAGACTTCCGCGGCGTTTCCGGACACCGAGCGTTACGGACTGATCGCGCAGATCCGTCGTGCCGCGGTGTCGATTCCGTCAAATGTCGCCGAAGGGCAGGCCACGAGAGGCTCGCCCTGGTCGCTCAAGCACGTCAGGATCGCAATCGGTTCGCTGGCGGAGGTCGAGACGCAACTGGAGTTGGCCTTCCGACTGGGCTTCGCGGCAAGATCTTCTTCCGAGCGCCTCCTTGCAACTATCGACGATACCCGTCGCCTTCTCTATGGGGTGCGTCGAGAGCGCGAACGGCGGCTCGCTGCCGACGGCGGCGCGGTCGGACTGATGCTCGTACTTCTGGTAAAGACTCTGTCCTGACCTCTGACCTCTGACCTCTGACCTCTATCACCCTTCGCGCTATACTGAATTTCCCTCCAATGTCCTTCCTCGACAAACTCAACCCCGAACAGCGTGACGCGGTCCTGCATACCGAGGGGCCGCTGCTCATTCTCGCGGGCGCCGGTTCGGGGAAGACGCGCGTCATCACGTACCGCATCGCGTACCTCATCGGCAACGGGCATGCGGCGGCGGATCAGGTGCTGGCGGTCACCTTTACGAACAAGGCCGCGGGCGAGATGCGCGAGCGCGTCGAGGCGCTGCTCGGCGACGACTGCAACGGCGTGTGGCTGTCGACGTTCCATTCGCTTTGCGCGCGCCTGCTGCGGCGTGAGGCGCCGCACATCGGCCTCTCGCGCGACTTCGTCATCTACGACTCGTCGGACCAGGTTTCGGTCGTGAAGCAGGCGCAGCGGGAGCTCGGCATCGACGACAAGCTCGTGCCCCCCCGCGTCGCGCTGGCGCGCATCAGCCAGGCGAAGAACCGCATGGAAGGGCCCGAGTCCCTCCGGGGCGCATGGAATCTGCGCGACGAGCAGATCGCGAAAATCTACGACAAGTATCTGGCGATGCTGAAGGATTCCAATGCGCTCGACTTCGACGATCTGCTGCTCAAGACCGTCGAGCTGTTCGACACCTCGGAGCAGGTACGCGAGCGCTACAGCAGGAAATTCCGGTACGTGATGGTCGATGAGTACCAGGACACCAACCGCCCGCAGTATCTGCTGATCAAGCATCTCGCCGGGGCGTACCGCAATCTCGCCGTCGTCGGCGATCCCGACCAATCGATCTACAAGTGGCGCGGCGCCGACCTGCGCAACATCCTCGACTTCGAGACTGACTTCGGCGAGGCCACGATCGTCCGACTCGAGCAGAACTACCGGTCCACTCAGATCATCCTCGACGCCGCCACCGCCGTCATCCAGCAGAACCGCAACCGCAAGGACAAGCGCCTCTGGACCGATCGCAAAGGAGGCGAGAAGATCGTCTACTTCCGCGGGAGCGACGAGCTCGAGGAAGCGGACTTCATCGTCAAATCGATCAAACAGGCCCGATCTGAAGACGTCGACACGATGATGGCGGTCCTCTATCGCACGAACGCGCAGTCGCGCGCGATTGAGGACCAGCTCATGCGGGAAAGCGTCCCGTACAAGATCATCGGCGGCGTCCGATTCTACGAGCGCAAGGAAATCAAGGACGCGCTCGCGTATCTGAAGCTGATCATCAATCCGCACGACGATGTGAGCTTGAGAAGGGTGATCAACGTCCCGACGCGAGGGGTCGGCAAGGGCGTGATGGACTCGCTGCAGGCGATCGATCCGAAGGCTATCGCGGCCGACGCTCCGCCGCTGCTCGCGGCCGGCCTCGCCGAAGTCAGCTCCGCACGGTCGCTGTGGGCGCGGCTCGTATACGCGGTCGACGACGCGAAGCTCGGGAATCGCGCCGTCGCGTCGTTGCGCGTCTTTCGCGATCTCATCGTCGGCCTCGCGCAGGACGCGAAGACCGACACGGTTTCGATCGCCATCGGCAAGATGCTGGACCGCTCCGGGTATCTGAACGACCTGCGCGAGGAAAACACCGAGGAGGCGAACGAGCGGACGGAAAACCTGATGGAGCTCGTGTCAGCCGCGCGCGATTACGAGTCGCGCGACGCGGAGGCTTCCCTGGGCGGCTTCGTGGACAGGTTGTCGCTCTTGTCGGAGGTCGACGAGGAGTCGGGCACCAAGAACGCGCGGGTCTGGCTGATGTCGATGCACGCGGCGAAGGGGCTCGAGTTCCCGGTCGTGTTCATCGCGGGCATGGAAGAAGGTCTCTTCCCGCATTCGCGATCATCGGAGGACACAGACGAGCTCGAGGAAGAGCGGCGCTTGTTCTACGTGGGCATGACGCGCGCGGAGCGGCGGCTGTTCCTCACCAGCGCCGCGCGCCGCCGGGTTTTTGGTGAATACCAGGCGACCGAGCCGTCACGGTTCGTTGACGAAGTGCCGGCGGAGCTCGTCGAACGCATCACCCCCACGTTCGCGTCGAGCTACCAGGGCACGTTCGCGCACGCGCATTATGAATTCCGGACGAATCCGTACGGCCGCGGTGGGCGTGGCCGGACCAGGGAAGAGGTCCCGAAGTACTCGTACGAGGACGAAGATCAGTCAGTGGCGGGCGGGGTGCGGGTCGGCATGCGAGTGAAGCACGCCCAGTTCGGCGTCGGCGTCGTACTGGCGGTCGAGGAGCACACCGACGATTACAAGATTACTGTTCGATTCAATTCAGTGGGACAGAAAAAGCTGCTCGCCAGATTCGCGAAGCTGGAACCTGCGTAGGGGCGGTTCGCGAACCGCCCTACACCGTCGGCGTATCGGGCGTTGCCTCGTCCGAATCCTCTTCCTTCTCCGCCAGCTTGGCGACGCTCACGACGTTGTCGCCTTCTTCCATCCCGATCAGCCTGACGCCCTGCGTGGCGCGGCCGATTGTGCGGATGTCGCCGGCCTTCATGCGCAGGATCATGCCCTGCTGCGAGATCAGCAGCACTTCGTCGTCGCCATGGACGTACGCGATGCCGACGACCTTCCCGTTGCGATCCGACGTCTGGATGTTGATGATGCCGACGCCGCCGCGTGACTGCAGGCGGTACTCCTCGAGCTGCGTGCGCTTGCCGTAGCCGTTCTGTGCGACGGTCAGCACGGTTCCGCCTTCACGCACGACTTCCATCGCCACGACTTCGTCGCCCTCGCGCAGCGAGATCCCGCGCACGCCGTACGCCCCGCGGCCCATCGGCCGGACGTCGCCTTCCTCGAACCGGATCGCCATGCCGTCGCGCGTGCCGATGAAGATCTGCTCCTTGCCGTCCGACTGTTCGACGGCGATCACCGAGTCTCCCTCCTCCACGCCCATCGCGATGATGCCGCTCGGCCGCGGATTGCTGAACGCCGTCATGTCGGTTTTTTTCACCGTGCCCTTGCGCGTGCCCATGACGATGAACTGCTGGTCGTCCTGGTCTGGGAATTCCTTGACGGCCAGGAGCGCGGCGATCTTCTCGTCCTGTTCGAACTGCACCAGATTCACGATCGCCTTGCCCTTGCCGCCGGGACCGACGTCGGGTACCTCGTGGACTTTCAGCCAGTACGCGCGGCCGCGGTCGGTGAAGATCATGATGTAGGCGTGCGTGGACGCGATGAAGAGGTGGCTGACGTAGTCCTCTTCCCGCGTGCGCATGCCGATGCGGCCCTTGCCGCCGCGCCGCTGCGCGCGGTAGGTCGAGATCGGCGTTCGCTTGATGTAGCCGGTGTTCGTCACCGTGATCGCCATGTCCTCGTCGGCGATCAGGTCCTCGATCCGCAGCTCTCCGCTCTCGTCGATGATCTGGGTGCGTCGCTCGTCGCCGAACTTCTCGCGGACCGCCTTCAACTCCGAGACGACGAGATGGATGAGCAGCTCCTCGCTCGACAGGATCGCGCGAAGCCGCTCGATCGTCTTCATCAGTTCGAGGAGCTCGTCGAGGATCTTCTGGCGCTCCAGACCCGTCAGGCGCTGGAGCTGCATGTCGAGAATCGCCTGCGACTGCAGCTGCGACAGCGGGAATTGCGTCATCAGCCCGTCGCGCGCCTCGGCCGGGCTCTTCGATCCGCGAATCAGTCTGATGACTTCGTCGAGACGATCGAGCGCGATCTTGAGGCCCTCGAGGATATGCGCCCTGGCCTCGGCCTTCCGCAGTTCGAATTCGGTGCGCCGCCGCACGACTTCCCGGCGGAACTCGATGAAGTTCTCGATCACCTCGATCAGGCTCAGGACTTTGGGCCGGCCGCCGGTGATCGCCAGCATGATGATCCCGAAGGTCGTCTGCAGCTGAGTGTGCTTGTAGAGATTGTTCAGGACGACTTCCGGCACTTCGCCGCGCTTCAACTCGATGACGATGCGCATCCCGTCGCGATCCGATTCGTCGCGCAGGTCGGAGATCCCTTCAATCGTCTTTTCGCGGTACAGCTCCGCGATGTTCTCGATGAGGCGCTTCTTGTTCACCTGATACGGGATCTCGGTGACGATGAGCGCGACCTTGTCGCCCTTCTTCGATTCCTCGGTTGTCACGCGCGCACGGACTGTGATCGCGCCGCGGCCGGTCGTGTACGCCTGGTAGATGCCCGTGCGCCCGACGATGATGCCCCCGGTCGGAAAATCGGGGCCTGGGATCGTGCGCAGCACCGCCTTCAGCCGCTCCTGCTTCGACTGGCCGCGCTGCTCGATCGCAACGAGCACGCCGTCGATGACGTCCCGCATGTTGTGCGGCGGGATGTTCGTCGCCATGCCGACCGCGATGCCGGCGGATCCGTTGACGAGCAGATTGGGGAACGTCGTCGGGAGGACGGTCGGCTCTTCGGTGGTCTCGTCGTAGTTCGGGACGAAGTCGACGGTCTCCTTGTCGAGATCCGCCATCAGGGCTTCGGCCATCGCCTCGGGCCGCGCTTCCGTGTACCGCATCGCCGCGGGCGGATCGCCGTCGATCGACCCGAAGTTCCCCTGGCCGTCGACCAGCGGATAGCGCATGTTGAATTCCTGCGCGAGACGGACCAGCGTGTCGTAGATCGATGCGTCGCCGTGGGGATGATAGTTCCCCATGACTTCGCCGACGATCTTCGCGCACTTGCGGTATGCGCGGTTGCTGGCGAGCCCCATCGTGCGCATGCCGTACAGCACGCGCCGGTGCGCGGGTTTCAGGCCGTCGCGCGCGTCGGGCAGCGCGCGTCCGATGATTACGCTCATGGCGTAATCCATGTACGAGCGCTTCATCTCGTCTTCGATGTTGACGGGAACTTTGCTCAGGGCGATGTCAGTCATGGGAATTCAAAGTCGGGGCTGGGGGCTGGGCGCTGAGTCAAGGGGCTGGGTTTTTTCAAGGCGCGCCTTCGGCGCGCAACCAAGTAAACTCAGCCCCCTGACTCAGCCCTCAGCCCCCAGGCCTAAGTTCAGATATCGAGGTTCTTCACGTCTAACGCGTTATCTTCAATGAACTTTCTGCGCGGCTCGACCTGATCGCCCATCAGCGTCGTGAACATCAGGTCGGCTTCCGTGTGATCCTCCGCCTTGACCTGCAGCAGCGTGCGCTTGGCCGGATCCATCGTGGTTTCCCACAGCGTGTCCGGATTCATCTCGCCGAGGCCTTTGTAACGGTTGATCGCGACGCCCTTCTTGCCGGCCGCGATGAAGAACTCGACGAGCTCGTCGAGCGACTCGACCTTGACCTCGGCATCCTTCGTCTTCGCCGCGGCCTTGACGAGACTCGGCATCGAACTGGCGTCCGGCAGCTTGGGCTCCGCTGCCAGCCTGGTGGCTTCATCGGTCGGCGCGCCGCCGATCGTCGTGTCGCCGGCGCCAGCCCGCCCCGCCTCCTCCGCCGCCGCATCGTCGGCGGCGTTGTCGACGCCGGCGCCCGTGGTCTTGACGACCATCGGACCCTTGATGCCCTTGACGTCCTGATAGCTGTGCGCCAGCGTCCGGAATTCGCTGGTCGTGACGAAATCGAGGTCCAGGCGGTGGTGCTTTGGATACCCGCCGGCACGGTCCTCGATGACGATTCCGAAGGCCTGGTGCTCTTCGTCGGGATGGACGCTCGCGGATCGTGTTTTGCCGTTCAGCGAATCGGCGAAGGCCTGCACGCGATCGCAGTCCGTGAAGAACGTCTTGTCGCCGCGTACGCCGCGATCGAGCAGGCCGATGATCACGTCGCGCGTCGGCCCGCGGCGCTCGACGACCTGCAGAAACTTGCGGAACTGGATCAGCTTCTCGAGCGTGCTTTCGAGCTCGACGCCAGACACTTCGCTGCCGTCCGGAAGCGCGACCGCGCGCGATTCGACGGCGCGCCGGATCAGCCAGTGCTCCAGTTCGCGCTCGTCGCGGATGAACGTTTCCGTGCGTCCGCGTTTCGCGCGGAAGAGCGGCGGCTGCGCGATGTAGACGTAGCCGGAATCGATCAGCGCGCGCATCTGCCGGTAGAAGAACGTCAGCAGCAGTGTGCGGATGTGCGAGCCGTCGACGTCCGCGTCCGTCATGATGATGATTCGGTGGTAGCGGAGCTTCGTCACGTCGAAGTCTTCCGCGCCGATGCTCGTGCCGAGCGCCGCGATCATCGTCTTGATCTCGTCGCTGCCGAGCATCTTGTCGAAGCGCGCCTTCTCGACGTTCAGGATCTTGCCCTTGATCGGCAGGATGGCCTGGAAGCGCCGGTCGCGCCCCTGCTTCGCCGAGCCGCCTGCGGACTCACCCTCGACGATGTAGATCTCGCTCTGAGCGGGGTCGCGCTCCTGGCAGTCGGCGAGCTTGCCGGGCAGCGCGCTGCTGTCGAGCGCGCCCTTGCGCCGGACGAGATCGCGCGCCTTCCGCGCGGCCTCACGCGCGCGCGCCGCATCGACCGCTTTCAGGATCACGCGCTTGGCAACGTGCGGGTTCTGTTCGAGGAACGCACCCAGCTTGTCGTTGAGGATCGTTTCGACGATGCCCTTGACTTCGGTGTTGCCGAGCTTCGTCTTGGTCTGCCCTTCGAATTGCGGGCGCGGGATCTTCACGCTGATGACGGCTGTGAGGCCCTCGCGGATGTCGTCGCCGCTGATCGTGGCGTCCTTCAGGTCTTTCGTCAGATTGTTCTTCGCCGCGTACGAATTGACGGTGCGTGTCAGCGCCGCGCGGAAGCCGGAGAGGTGTGTGCCACCTTCGTGCGTGTTGATGTTGTTCGCGAAAGAATAGAGCGTCTCCGCGTAGCTGTCGTTCCACTGGAGCGCGATCTCGGTGTCGATGCCTTCCTTCTCGCCGCGCATGTAGATCGGCTTCTCGTTGACGGCCGCCTTGTTCTGGTTCAGGTACTGCACGAACGAGACGATGCCGCCCTCGTACAGGAACTTGTGCGCTTTCCCGTCGCGCTCGTCATCGATCGTGATCGTGACGCCGCCGTTGAGGAATGCGAGCTCGCGCAGGCGCTGCGCGAGCGTGTCGAAGCTGAACTCGACCGTCTCGAAAATCTGGGTGTCCGGCTTGAAGGTCACCTTGGTCCCGCGCTTCTTCGTCGTCCCGGTGACTTCGATCTCGCGCGTCGGGGTCCCGCGTTCGTAGGTCTGTTGATAGACCTGGCCCTGGCGCCAGATCTCCAGCTCGAGCGTCTCCGACAAGGCGTTGACGACGGACACGCCGACGCCGTGGAGGCCGCCCGACACTTTGTAGCTGTCGTTGTCGAACTTGCCGCCGGCGTGCAGGACCGTCAGCACGACTTCCGCGGCCGACTTCCCGCTCTCGTGCCGGTCGACCGGGATGCCACGGCCGTTGTCGACGACGGTCACCGAGTTGTCGATGTGAATGGTGACATTGACCTGGTCGCAGTGGCCGGCAAGCGCCTCGTCGATCGAGTTGTCGACGACTTCGTAGACGAGGTGGTGGAGTCCCTGCGGGCCGGTCGACCCGATGTACATGGCGGGACGCTTCCGGACGGCTTCGAGGCCTTCCAGGACCTTGATTTTGTCCGCGCCGTAATCATCGGCGCCAGCGCCGTTGCCGTTGCCGCTGTGCAGAGCTTCAGGGCTGGCGGCAGACGACACGGGCTTGTCGGCGTGCGGCTGCGGCTCGTTGTGTTCGTTCAGTTGGGACATTCGTAAAAGAGGTCAGATCCTCATGGGCATGATCACGTACGTGTAGTCGTAGCCTTCGGCGCCCACGGGCTTGAGCACGGCCTGGCTCATCTCATCCTTGAAATCGAGCGAGACGGTGTCGCTCTCGACGACGCCGAGAAAGTCGAGGACGTATTGCGCGTTGAAACAGATCGTCACGGGCGCGGCGGCGTAATCGACCATGAGGACTTCCTTGGCCTCGCCGAACTCCGGACTGCTCGAAGCGATCTCGACCTTGCCTTTGTCGATCTGGAACTTCACCGCACGGGACCGCTCGTTCGAGAGCAGCGCGACGCGCTTGACGGCGCTCGTCAGTCGGTCGCGATCGAACTCGACGTGCTTGTCGTTGTTCTTCGGAATGACGCGCTCGAACGCGGGAAACTGCCCGTCGATCATCCGCGAAATCAGCAGGCGATCGCCCACGCCGAAGAACAGGTGGTTTTCGCCGCGCTCGTACTGGATGTCGCCGTCGCCGCCTTCGGCAAGGAGGCGTCCCAGTTCCAGCAGCGTCTTGCGCGGCAGGATCACGCGGTTGTCGTCGTCTCCCCTGGCGCCCTGGGCTTTTTCACGCGCGACCGTGATGTGCGCGAGGCGATGGCCGTCTGTCGAGACCAGCCCGAGCGCGTCTGATCGGTTGATGAACAGCGCCCCGTTGAGGAAGTAGCGCGTGTCCTCGCCCGTGATCGCGAATTGCGTCTTCGAAATCATCTGACGCAGGGCTTCGCGGGGGAGCGCCACGCTTCCGTTGCCCGGCGCCTCGGGCAGCGTCGGAAAATCCTCGCGCGGCAGTGTCTGCATCCGCGAATCGAAGCGATCCGCAGCGACCTTGACGCCGCCCTTGTCCTCCTCGATCCGGACATCCGTCTCGGGCAGGGCCTTGACGATCTCGTAGAGTTTCTTCGCCGGCAGCGTGAGCGACCCGCTCTTCGAAACCGTCGCGGTGCACTTGCTGCGCAGCCCCACCTCGAGATCCGTCGCCAGCATCTTCACTTCCGCGCCCTTGGCGTCCATCAGCACGTTGGCCAGGATCGGAATCGTGTTCTTGCGTTCGACGATCCCCTGGAAGAGTTGGAGTTCGCGGAGAAGATCGCTCTTGCGGACGACCAGTTCCATGGTTATTGATCTCAGAAATTAGAGGAGAGAATTGAGAACAAAGAATTATAACAGGAAATAGGTGCTGTTGAAAAGGCTTTTAGCGGCGATTAGTCGTTCAGAATGTGTCACTTAGACTGTGGACGATTCTCCGGTACGGCGGAGGGTTTTTTCGACCACGTCTGCGGGTAAATAGCGCTCGTCCAAAGCCAACAATTCATCCACAGCCTTATGCGTGGATGACCTGTGGGAAAAGCCGCCTTCGCTGAAGTTCCAGCGGGCCAGGGCTCACCGGAACGACTCGAGGAGGTTGTTGATAAACGTGTTGAAATCTCCGTCCTTCTGCCGCATGTCTTCGATCTTGCGGATCGAGTGGATGACCGTCGAATGATGTTTGCCGCCGAAGCTCTTGCCGATCTCCGGCAGCGAAGCATTCGTCAAGGCCTTGCAAAGATACATCGCTATCTGCCGTGGCAGCGCGACCGACTTCGAATTGTTTTTCGACTTGAGTTCGGTCAGTTTCAGCGAGTAGTGATCCGCGACCGATTTCTGGATGATCTCGACTGTGACCGCGCGGTCGTCGTTCTGCAGGACGTTCCGCAGCACGTCCTGCGCGAGCGACAGCGTGATTTCGCGGCCGGTCAATGACGCATACGCAATCAGGCGGATCAACGATCCTTCGAGCTCGCGGATGTTCGACTTGATCTTCCCCGCGATGTAGATCGCGACGTTATCGGGCAGAGGTACGCCCTCGATTTCCGCCTTGCGCTTCAGGATCGCGGTCTTCGTCTCGAGATCCGGCGACTGGATGTCGGCAATCAGCCCCCACTCGAACCGCGATCGGAGCCTCTCTTCCAGTTGCGGAATCTCATGGGGCGGGCAGTCGCTGCTGATGACGATCTGCTTCTGCGAGTCATAGAGCGCGTTGAAGGTATGGAAGAACTCGGTCTGCGTGCCTTCCTTCCCCGCCAGGAACTGGACGTCGTCGACCAGCAGCACGTCGACGCTGCGATAGCGCTCACGGAAATCCAGGATGCGATCGTAGCGGACCGCGTTGATCATCTCGTTCATGAAGCGTTCCGACGAGATGTAGGTCAGCTTGAGGTTCTTCAGGTGCGTGATGACGTAGTGCCCGATCGCGTGCATCAAGTGCGTCTTGCCGAGACCGACGTCGCCGTAGATGAACAGCGGATTGTACGAGCGGGACGGGGCCTCGGCGACCGCGCGGCACGCCGCATGAGCAAACTGGTTCGACGGCCCGACGATGAACGTGTCGAAGGAGTAGCGCGGACTGAGGAGGCCGAGCTGGTCCCCTTCGGCGGCATCTTCCGGCTCGGGCTCCGGCGGCGGCATCTCGGGCACGAGCGGGACGCCGACGTCTTCGGTGACGAACGCGATCGGCGCGGCCGGGCGCTGCACTTCGGCGAGCGCTTCGTCGATGACTGCGCCGTAATGCTTCGTCAGCCAGTCCCGAAACAGCGCGTTCGGCACGCGCACCCGGATCGTGCCCTCGCGCTCGGCCACGAACGCCGTCGGCTTGAACCAGGTGTAGAAGCTGTGCCGGTTGACTTTCGTTTCGATGCGGGCCAGGACTTGGTCCCAGATGTTGCTGCCGCTCATGGATTTCTGGGACCTTTCGCCTGCGGGTAGCCCGTTCCTGCCCGGAGCGCTCCGGCCCTGTTCTCGATTTACAGGCTATTTACAGGCCAAATCCGACTTTCGCCCCGGTTCTTTTCCACAATTTTTTCCACAGCTGTGGAAAACTTCGGGGGGAGCCCCTACGCGGACCCGTACCCGCGCGCGGGGAACGGACTGTAACATAGGGATTCGGGCACCGCAATTGACACTCCGAGCGTTCGTTCGCTAGTATCTAAGTTTCTCCGCTCCGTCGCGAGACGTTCCAGAGGATTCCACCGTCATGAAGGGCAAACGCACGTTCCAGCCGAACCGTCGGCGCCGCAAGAGGACCCATGGTTTCCTCGTCCGGATGGCCACGAAGAAGGGCCGCCTGGTTCTCAAACGCCGGCGCGCCAAGGGCCGCAAGCGGCTCGCTGTGACGCATTCCCGATAACGAGCTCCGTGGGTTCCAACGCTCTGTCACCGGACCGGCGGATTCGTCGCCGTGCCGAGTTTCAGCGCGTGTTCGAGGCTGGACGCAGAGCCCATGGCCGATACCTCACCATCATCGCCATCCCCGCCAGCCGCGACGTCGCGCGGCTCGGCATCGTCGCCAGCCGGAAACTGGGGGGAGCCGTTGTGAGGAATAGAGCTAAGCGATTGATTCGAGAGGTATTTAGGAGTCACGTTCAACCGGCCGGTGGGTGCGATCTCGTGATCATCCCCAAACAGGCCGTGATCGAGGCGAAAGTGATCGACATCGCCCGCGACTTTCAGGCGACCTTGAAGCGGCTGGGACTGTCAAGACAATGACAGCGAAAATCCTGATTGCGTTGATCCGCGGGTATCAGTTGGTGGGCTCCTCGTTCCTGGGAGGTTCCTGCCGTTTCCTGCCCACTTGCTCGGCGTATGCCATCGAAGCCATCGCCGAGCACGGCGCGTTTCGTGGAACGGCACTCGCGCTTCGCCGCTTGTCGAAGTGTCATCCGCTCGGCCGATCAGGGTACGATCCCGTTCCCTCCCCTTCGCGCCTTCCGCCTTCGCCGCGAAGTTAAATGGAACGCCGCGTTCTTCTCGCCGTTCTGCTGTCGTTCCTGGTCCTGTACGGATACCAGGCGCTGTTTCCGCCGCCGCCTGATGCCACGCAGAAGCCGGCGCAGGCGAGCAAGACCGCGACGGCGCCAAACGCGTCCGCGCCGGCGGCAGCCAATCCCACACCATCGATTCAACCCGCGGCGCCATCCGTGCCGCAGACCCCGGCGCCCTCATCCGCGCCCGCGCGCGACGTCGTCGTCGACAACGCCGATGTGCGCGCCGTCTTTTCGACGCGCGGTGCGGTGCTGACCACCTGGCAGTTGAAGAAATACCACGATGACCAGGGCCGGCCGCTCGAATTGATCGCAGGCCACGCGCCGGCCGACTCCCCGCTTCCCTTCACGATGGCCGTCGACGATGCCACGCTCTCGGCGACGCTCGGCACCGCGTCGTACACGGTAACCGAGACGCCGGCCGCGCCGAATCATCCGTGGGAAGCGCGCTTCGCTTACGCCGACGGCCATGTCCGCGCGGAAAAGACATTCTCCATCGCGTTCAACAGGCCATACGTGATCACGGTCAGCGCTTCCGTCATCCGCGATGGTCAACCTCTGCCGACGACGCTGCGGTGGGGCCCGGCGCTTGGCAGCGGCATCGTCGTGAAGTCGCGCACCTACAATCCGCCGCCGCAGCCCGTCTTCTTCAAGGACGGCAAGGTCACCCGAATTGCGCCCGCGAAGATCTCTCAGCAGCCATCGCAGGAAGGGACCTTCGGATTTGCGGGCGTCGACGATCACTATTTCATCACCGCGCTCGTCAATCCGAAGGACGCGATTCGCGCCGAGTACGCGCCGATGGACCTCCCGGTGCCAGGAACGCCCGACGGCGCTCACTACGTGTCGTGGTCGGTCCGGTTCCCGTCGCCGCCGCAAGCCGCGACGTTTTTCGCGGGGCCGAAGGACTTCGACGTCCTCGCGTCGGTTGACCGCGATCTCGTCCGCTCGATCGACTTCGGCATGTTCGCGTGGCTCGTCGTCCCGCTGCTGCGCGCGTTGAAATGGATCAACGGCTACGTCGGCAACTACGGCTGGTCGCTGATCATCCTGACGGCCCTCATCAACCTGGCGATGTTCCCGCTCCGGCACAAGAGCGTCGTGTCGATGCGGAAGATGCAGGAGATTCAGCCGGAGGTGAAGGCGATCCAGGACCGCTACGCGAAGCTCAAGATGAGCGATCCCGCGCGCGGGAAGATGAACAACGAGCTGATGGCGCTCTACAAGGAGCGCGGCGTGAATCCGGCCAGCGGGTGCGTGCCGATGCTGCTGACGATGCCGGTGCTCTTTGCGTTCTATTCGATGCTCTCGGTCGCCATCGAGCTGCGAGGTGCGCCGTTCGTCGGCTGGATCCACGATCTGTCGGCGCACGATCCGTACTTCGTGTTTCCCGTCCTGATGGCCGCTACGATGTTCGTCCAGCAGAGAATGACGCCTTCGACGGCGGATCCGATGCAGCAGAAGATGATGCTCTTCATGCCGCTCATGATGGGATTCATGTTCCTGTGGGCCGCCAGCGGTCTCGTCATCTACTGGACTGTGAGCAACGTCTGGGGCATCGGCCAGCAGATGATCACGAACCGGCTGATCGGTCCGCCCGTTACTCGCACTATCCGCCCTCCGGCCGAGCGGCGCGTCAAGAACATCGGCGGCGGAAAGACGGACCAGGCGAAGGAGCGCGAATCATGAATGTCCATGAAAAGGCGGGCGGCCTCGTCAGGAACGTGATCGCCGCGATGGGCCTGTCGCTCGACGTCGAGGTCGTCGACACACCCGACGCGATCCGCATCGAGATTTCCGGCGACGGCGGTGAAGTCCTGCTCAAGCGCAAGGGCGAAGCGCTCGACGCGCTGCAGCAGATCGTGAACACCGGCTTCCGCAGGGAGCTGGACGACGACCGCAGCTTCGTCGTGGACTGCCTCGGCTACCGGCGCGGCAAGGACGATGAGCTGCGCCAGATGACGCGCTTCACGATGGAGAAGGCGAAAGCCGCCGGACCGCAGGAAATGGGACCGCTGAATCCCTACGCGCGCCGCCTGGTCCATCTCACCGTCGCCGAGGATCCCGCGCTCAGCTCCGAAAGCATCGGCGACGCGTTCTTGAAAACGGTGATCATTTCGAAGAAATGACTTCGAGCAGACATGTTCTCCACCGACGACACCATCGTCGCCATTGCGACGCCGCCCGGACGCGGAGGAATTGGTGTCGTTCGATTGAGTGGGCCCCTGGCTGCGGCGTTCGCCGGCGCGCTCACGAGTATGGAGTCGTTCGAGCCGCGGCACGCCACGCTCGCGACGATCTCTGACGCGCACCACGAGGCGATCGATCGCGCGATTGTCACGCGCTTCCCTGCTCCCCACTCCTACACCGGCGAGGATGTCGTCGAAATCTCCGCGCACGGGAGCCCGGTGGTCCTGCAGGCGATCGTCGCCGCCGCGCAGGCGGCAGGCGCACGGCTCGCGAACCCCGGCGAGTTCACGCTGCGCGCGTATCTTCACGGCCGGATGGATCTCGTGCAGGCGGAAGCCGTCGGCGAGCTGATCGACGCGGTGACGCCGCTTCAGGCCCGCGTCGCGTTCGATCAGCTCGAAGGCACGCTCACCGCGCGGCTCCAGGCGATGGATGCGGCCCTGCTCGAACTCATCGCGCCGCTCGAGGCGTCGCTCGACTTTCCCGACGAGGGATATCACTTCGTCTCGCCGGCGGCGACAGCCGCCGCGGTCGACGCCCTCCTCGCATCGCTCGACGGCCTCCTGCGCGACGCCGCGCGCGGACGTTTGATCCGCGAAGGTCTCACGGCCGCCATCGTCGGCAGGCCGAACGTCGGGAAGTCCAGCCTCTTCAACCAGCTCGCCGGGGCCGCCCGCGCGATCGTCACGGACGTGCCGGGGACGACGAGGGATCTGGTGAGCGAGCGCGTGGACATCGAGGGCGTGCCGGTGACTGTCGTGGACACAGCGGGCCTTCGCGTCGAGACCGCTGACGCGATCGAAGCGGAAGGCATCTCGCGCGCGCGTCACGCGGGGGAGATCGCCGACGTCGCGATCGTGGTGCTGGATCGATCGCAGCCGCTGACGCAGGACGACCGTGTCGTCCTCGAGGAGACGGCCGGCCGCCGCCGCATCGTGGTCGCGAGCAAATGCGATCTTGCCGGCGCGTGGACGAGGAACGACCTCGAGAGCCTGCCCGTGTCCGCGGTGACGGGCGCCGGCGTCGCAGAACTGAGGACCGCGATGATCGCCGCGGCGTCGGAAGGAGACATCCTCCGGGACCGCGCGCCGATCGCGAATTTGCGTCACGTGTCGCTGCTGGAAAAGGCGCGGGCGGCCATCGTGCGCGCACGCGACGCGGCGGCCGGCGGCACGCCCGAAGAGTTCGTCCTCGCGGATCTTCACGACGCGCGCGGGCACTTCGACGACATCTGCGGCGTGCGCCCGCCGGAGGAGGTACTCGCGGCGATCTTCGATCGGTTCTGCATCGGCAAGTGATACTTAAGGCATTAATTCCATCCTAATGAAACGGCACGAGATCATTGTCATCGGGGCGGGCCACGCGGGCGTCGAAGCCGCCTGGGCCGCCGCGCGCATGGGGCGCGATGTCGCGATCTGCACGCTCACGACCGACACCATCGCGCACATGCCGTGCAACCCGGCGATCGGCGGCACTGCGAAGGGCCACCTGGTTCGCGAGATCGACGCGCTCGGTGGACTGATGGGTGTGGCGATTGATGCGACCGCGATTCAATTCAAGCTGCTGAATCGCAGCCGCGGGCCGGCCGTCTGGTCGCCGCGCGCGCAAGCCGACAAGCGGCGCTATAGCGCCTGGGTCCGCGCCGCGCTCGAGCGCGAGCCCAATGTGTCGTGGATCATCGGCAAGGCTGGCACCATCCTCGTGGAGAACGGGCGCGTCGCGGGACTGGCGCTCGAGGACGGTGACACATACCACTGCGACGCGCTCATCGTCACCACCGGTACTTTTCTGAACGGACTCGTGCACGTCGGCCGTGAACAGCGCCCGTCCGGGCGCGCGGGTGAACCACCCTCGCGGGCGCTCGCCGAGTCTCTGAAGTCGTTCGGCTTCTCGTGGGGACGTTTGAAGACCGGTACTCCGCCGCGGCTGCACCGGCGCAGTATTGATTTCTCACGATTCGAGGAACAGCGCGGCGACGATCCGCCGGTGCCGTTTTCATTTCTCACGCAGGACATCAATCGTCCGCAGATCGCGTGTCACCTCGTCCACACGACCGATCGCGTGCACGCGCTCGTTCGGGAGCACATCGGCGAGTCGCCGCTTTACAACGGCCAGATCTCCGGCATTGGTCCACGCTACTGCCCGTCCCTCGAAGACAAGGTGATGCGCTTCCCGCATCGCGAGCGGCACCAAATCTTCCTGGAGCCCGAAGGCCTCGACGCCGACGAGATTTACGTCAACGGCTATTCGATGAGCCTGCCGGCGGACGTGCAGGCGACGATCGTCCGCGCGTTACCCGGCCTCGAAAACGCTGAGATCCTTCGTCCGGGGTACGCGGTCGAATACGATTTCATCCAGCCGACCGAGCTCGATCGGTCGCTTCAGGCGCGGCGCGTGGGTGGACTGTTTCTCGCCGGACAGATCAACGGGACGTCGGGATATGAGGAAGCCGCGGCGCAAGGTCTGCTCGCCGGCATCAACGCCGCGCGGGCGATCTCGCGCTGTGGACCCGTCATTCTCGGGCGCGACGAAGCGTACATCGGCGTGCTGATCGACGATCTCACCACGAGAGGATGTCTGGAACCCTATCGGATGTTCACGTCGCGCGCGGAACACCGGCTCCTGCTCCGCATCGACAACGCCGATTTGCGACTGACGCCTCGAGGGCGTGACGCCGGCCTGGTCGCTGACGATCGATGGGCGCGATTCGAGGCGCGCCGCGATCGTCTCGCGCACAACACCGCTGTGGTCGGCCAATCAACCGTTCGCGTCGGCGGCGAGCGCATGCCCGCGGCACGCGCGCTTCGCCAGCCAGGCGTCGACGTTCGGGAGCTGGCACGAACGGGACAACTGACCCTGCACGTCGAAGATCGTCTGGTTGACTTTGCCAGCCTCGAGACGCTTTATCGGTACGAGGGTTATCTGCGCAGGCAATCCGAGTCTGTCGAGAGGCTGCGGCGGCAGGAATCACGGGCGATCCCGCCCGGTTTTCGCTTTGAAGGGATTCCGGGACTATCGCGTGAGGCGGTGGAACGCCTGTCGGCGGTCCGTCCGGAAACGATCGCTCAAGCGCAGCGGATTCCCGGATTGACCGCGGCCGCCGTGGCTCTGGTGGCGGCGCACGTTGTGGGCCAACTCACCCGCTGACATGCTTGCGGACATCGCGTCCAGACTGAGAGACGGCGCGGCGCGCGCCGGGCTGGTCATACCGGGCCCGCTTGCTGACAAGCTGGCCGTCTACTATCAGGTCCTGGATCACTGGAACGAGAAGATCAACCTAACTTCCCTTTCCGACTCGGAGGAGGCCATCGATCGCCTGTTGCTCGAGCCGGTCGCTGCCGCGGCCCACCTTCCTGACAGACCGCTGCTGATGGACCTCGGCTCAGGTGGCGGGTCCCCTGCCCTGCCGCTCGCGCTGGCGCTCCATGTGCCCCGACTCGTGATGGTCGAGTCGCGACAGCGTAAGGCGGCCTTCCTGCGCGAGGCCGTTCGTGAGCTTGGAATCAACGCGACAGTCGAGACGGCCAGATTCGAGCAGCTCGCGGTCGACCCTGGATTCGTGTCGCAGATTGAAGTCATTTCTGTGCGCGCCGTTCGGCTCGACAGCTCGGGCATGGAAGCGATTGCCACGTTATTGAAACCAGGGGGCACCGTCGCGCTGTTTCGTGGCCCCGAGGGTCCAGACTGTCAGGATTCGTTATCCCCGAACCTCTGCTGGTCGGCGACCCATAGGCTGTTGAAATCGCCGGATCGGCGACTCACATGCTTTGCCCGACGCTGATCCGGCGTTCCACGTGGAACATCGAACTTGCGGTATGCTCTTGGCGTTCCACGTGGAACACAACCGTGTTATTTGGTCATTCAACCAATGATGGGGCGCATCCTTGCGGTCGCAAATCAAAAAGGCGGGGTCGGCAAGACCACCACAGCCATCAACCTGGCAACCGCCTTGGCGATCGCCGAACGCCGAATCCTCCTCGTCGATATGGACCCGCAGGGCAATCTCACGAGCGGCGTTGGCCTGAAAGGCCAGGCGACCCCTGCCGGGACTGTTTATGAGGCGATCACCGCTCCGGAACCGATCGCGGACCTGCTCGTCTTTGCGCTCGAGACACGCGTCAAGGACATGTGGCTCATCCCCGCCGACCGCAATCTCACCGGCGCGGAAGTCGAGCTCGTCGCGCTGCCGCACCGCGAGAGCCGCCTGCGCGCGCTGCTC
>WNGL01002272.1_pt1 | contig 23446 bp, 20 predicted proteins | sample 5400591 | NCBI WGS metagenome assembly WNGL01 (sample SAMN13153377, study PRJNA577476) | soil metagenome | isolation source: 80 cm soil or saprolite under Garry oak tree replicate 1 | place: USA:California | collected 2016-06-15 | reverse complement strand
GCGATTCTGGCGCAGCCGAATCGCTTGAGCCCCTCGGCGGGTCATTGCGCGCAACCCATTGTGGGTATCCGTCAGCACCAGACCCGTCGTCAAATGTGTGAACAAGGTTGCGGCCCGGAGGACCAGCCGCCGCAGCGGCGGCAGGTTGGGAGAGTGCCCGAGGAAACGGCTGCCCAGGACGAATTCGGCCCGTTCCCGGTCGAGCGCTTCGAGGAGGCAATTGATATCCGACGCGCGATGCTGGCCGTCGGCATCGAACGTGACCACCGCCTCGGCCGCTTGCGACAAGGCATAATCGATCCCGGTCTGCAGTGCAGCGCCCTGGCCGAGGTTGAGCGGATGCTTGATGACGGTCGCGCCGGCGGCTGAGGCGATCTGGGCTGTCCCATCGGTCGAGCCGTCGTCGATAACGACCACTTGGTATCGGTCGCGCTTGAGGTCGGTGACGACGCGGGCGATCGCTGCCGCCTCATTGTATGCGGCAACGATCACCCATAACCGCGCAGGTAGGCCCCGTTCCACCATAGGACTTGATGGTCGTATGTTACCAAGACAGAAAAATTACGTTACCAAGACAATAAAATGACCTAACCCGAAAAAAGTTCCAATCAACTCGCGACAAGAAAAAGTCCGAGGAGAATCAACGCAATGCCTGCGATGAGGCGAAGCGGGACGAGCTCTCCAAAGAACAGCCCGCCCAGCAAGGGCGTGAGCGCGAAGGCGAGCGCGACGAACGGATAAGCGCGGGACAGCGGCGTGTAGCTGAGAATCCACACCCAGAGGACGGCAAACCCGGCGTAGAGGACGAGCGCCGCAAGAAAATAGGCGTTCTGGATGAGGCCGAGGAGCCGCTCCCCCACCGGGCCGTCGGCGGCATAGCGAATTGCGGCCATCTTGAACAGCACCTGCCCCCCCGACATGCCGGCGGCATATGCAGTCAGAACGGCAATTTGAGCGAGCGTCAGACGATCATTGGTCATGGCGAGGATTTTCGCAGCACGACGCGCATGGCATCGAACAGGTTGACGGGAACGCCGATCCGGCTCGCGGTTGCGATCCGCTGGCCCCGAAATCCCAATATCCGCCGCAACTGAAAAATGATCAACGAGAGCGGAACGATTTTCCAAGGATGGTCCGCGTATTCCAATGCGAGCCCGAGAGAAGCCGACATCCGACGCATGCTCGCCAAGGTAAAAAACCAAAGATGCTGCGGAGGCGTCATGAGTCGCCACTTCGCTCCCGCGAGTCTCGCCGTCAGGGAGCCAAAATCCCCGGTCGTGATCACAATGATTCCGCCGGCGTTGAGGTGGCGCTCGCACAAGGCAAGGGTTCGGCGCGGATCCGGCAAATGCTCAACGACATCGAAAAGCACAATGACATCCACTTTGCCTATCCGTCCCATGTTGGTCTCGTCGGCAACGCCAGACAAGACCTTCAAACCGGAACGACGACAATATTCGGCGGCCTCTTCCGCCAACTCTATTCCTGAAACATCAAAATAGCGCTGGGCTTCCTTGAGGAAGAAGCCGTAAGCGCAACCCAGATCGAGAAGCCTCCCGCTCCGACAGTAGCGCCGAATAAAATCGGCACTACGCGCAAATTCCCGTCGAAGCACGGGCTCTGCGCCGAGATAATCCGAATAGCCATCACTATGCCGGCCGGAAAAATAATCCCCGGTATAATAGGAGATTGGATCGAAGCCGGCGGTTTCCGTGCGTCCCAGGCCGCAGCTTTGACATCGCCAAATACCGCACCCGTTGGTTCCGAAGCAAAACGAGTGACCCGTGGTCCGGCCGCAGGCAGGGCACGGATAGGAAGTCGTCGTTGGCCCGGTATCGCTTAGGTTAGCCATCGCAACAGCACCAGCGTCCGACGCTCACGGTAACGCGAATCGAATCCCGACAGTTTCACCTGGCAATCCGTTATTGGCCATGTGTTTAATGGCCCTCCCAATTGCAACTTGCGTCCAGCTGACCCGAATTTGCGCTCTCCGCGCCCGGCGCCAGGCATTGCCGGGCTCGTCTCTACGGCCCGATTGAACCTCCCCTGTCAAATCTGGGGAAAACGTCATCCAAATGAAATGGAAGGGGTCTATTCGATCGGCGGACGCCGAGTACCGAGCCCCAACCCCCCGGCGTCCCGCGTGGAAGCCTTTCGGAGATTCGTGGCCCGCCGCACTGCACAGCTCCGCAAGGTTTTGGCCGGCCGGGAAGACCCTTGTTGCGTCAGTGGGTCCCGGCCGGCCATTTTCCCCGATGCCCCTGGCCAAGCACTCATATTTCGCCGAGCTCACGTTCGTTCGAACGCGAAGCCATGCAGGTGACTGGCCGCCGGATATTTCCCGTCACCCCCGAAAGACTGGGGCGCCGCGCGACCATTTCTCCGGTCTCGGCTCGATATTGACCGACCAGAGATCATGGTCCTCGACGTCCTTGAGCGTGACCGTCATGACTTCGGTCGGGCCGTCGATTGCCACATGCCCAAAGAACTGAAGTCCGAAGCAGGGCGGGAGGTTCTCGCCTTGCTCGTTGCTGCAGCCATTCTGGTACATGGCGCGCGGCCCGAACGTGTTGTCGAGCCTGCCTGGACCCCAGGTCCCGGCATGAAGCGGGCCCGACACGAATTCCCAGAACGGATCGAAGTCCTGGAACACCGCCCGGTTCGGGTCGTAATAATGCGCCGCGGTGTAATGCATGTCGGCGGTGATCCAAACCGCATTGCGCACTCCTGCGTGCTTGATGAAGGCGAGAAGATCGGCAACCTCGAGCTCGCGTCCCCGCGGGGGACCATCGCCGTGCGCGATCGCATCGTAACTGATCAATCCGATCGGCAGATCAGCGGCGATGACCTTCCACGTGGCGTGCGAATTCATCAGCTCCCGCTTGAGCCATGCGAGCTGAGCGGCGCCCAGAATCAGGGCCTTGTCTCCGGCGGAATTTGCGGTCCGATAAGACCGCATATCGAGCAGAAAGATATCGAGCATAGGGCCGTAGGAAATCTTGCGGTAGATCCGTCCCGCTTCCGCCAGCGTCTCCCGCATCGGCATGAATTCATGAAACGCGCGGTTGCCGCGCGCCGCGAGCTTGAGGATGCTTCTTTCCGAATAGCTGCCCCGAGGAACTGGGACGCCCGGACACCAGTCGTCGGTGACCTCGTGATCGTCCCATTGGGCGAAAATCGGCACCTCTGCATTGAAGGCGCGCACATTCCTGTCAAGCAGATTGTATTTGTAATTGCCGCGGAACTCGGCCAAGGTCTCGGCGACCTTGGATTTCTCTTCGGTGACGACGTTCTTCCAGATTTGACCGTTGGGCAGCTTCTGCTCTGTGGAGATGGGGCAGTCGGCGTAGATGCTGTCGCCGGAATGGATGAAGAAATCGGGATAGGACTTGCGCATCGTCGCATAACTGCGCATGCCGCCGCGTGCTTCGTCGATTCCCCATCCTTGGCCCGCGGTGTCGCCCGACCAGAGGAATGATACGGAGCGCCGCTCGCTCGGTGCCGTGCGGAAATGCCCGACCTGGGTCTCGCCGACGATGGTCGGTGTTGCGTGGTCCTGAAAGGCGATGCGGTAGAAGATGTCCTGCCCGGCCGGAAGACCTTCGATCAGTGCCTTGGCGGTGAAATCGCTTTCGGGCATAGCGTCGACGAAGACCGCGCTGCGAATCCTCTTGAAGCTCGAAGTTGTCGAGACCTCGACCAGCATCCGGGCGGGCCGATCGGCGCGCACCCACACGACCCCCGAATCGACCGAGGTGTCGCCGGATTGAACGCCGTGAGTGATCACGGGGCGATCTGCGGCGCGGCTCAGATAGGGCTTGGCGACAGCCCCGCTCGCGATCATCGCCGCCGATGAAGCCGCAGTGGTCAAGAAGCGCCGCCGCGTGAGCGGGGCGCCATTGCGCATCAGGACAGGCATTTTGCCTCCACCGTCGAATCACGGCGGAAGCTGGCTGAGTCGTCTGACAGCGACTCAACACTTATGCGACGGATGTGTGACTCTCGCTCGGGGCAATCGCGCCGCACGCTCGGTGGCGGACGTCATCCTTCGAGAATCCCCTCGCGCGTCTGATGATTGGGAGCAGCACGCTGCGCGGCCTCGCCGCTTACCTCGGCGCAGAGGGAGACGCTTGCGAGGAGTCGCCCGTTGTCGGCGGCTTGGAAGCGACACCGACACCCGGACGCGCAGGCGCCAAAAGCTTCAGCTGAGTTTTCAGGAAGTTGCCCAGGCCTGCTTGGCCGCGGAGGACAGGTGCCGGGTCGCTCTTTTCGCCACTGCTGTTGCCCTCGCCGGCGGCGCGCCAGGCGAGCGCAGCCGGGGTTGTCGGCGAACCCGGTCGTGCGACCGAGTTGCTCTTATCGAGCACCGCAACGACGAGCGCGCCATTCTCACCGCCGAGCTCGCTTTTGAGCACATAATTATAACCCGCCAGGAGTCGCTTGAGGACGCCGGCGAGGGTCCCGGCATAGCTCCCATCAACCGTTTGGTCGAGGACGGTAGCGCTGCGATAGGAAAGACCGAACTTGTCGCGAAGGCCCGAGAGCACCTCCTCGACAGTCGATTTGCTGGCGTTGACTCGGACCCCATCCGGGGTTCCGGTAATAATGGCCTCGCCGCTCGCGCCTGAAATGTCCGCGAAAACGGCAAAGGTCAACACCGCCGAAACGACTTGGAGACGCATCTTGCCGCCCCTAATGCCAAAGCAGCCATGCCGGCGAGCCATGTTGCTGATCTCTGCACTGGGGACCAGGAGGGAGGACTTCGGAGCAGGCTTTTGCGATTACTCCAGAATATCGCATGCTTTCCCGCCGGGATAAAGCGAATCGATCTGCCTTTCCTAAGATCGCCGAGCAAGGCGAGGACATCCGCCTCATTCGATGACCTCATCGGCGAGTGCGAGCACGGCTGGCGGAACGTCGAGACCCAACTCCTTCGCGACTTTGAGGTTGATGACGAAGTCGACCCTGGTCGGCGCCTGCGCCGGAAGCTCGGCCGGATTGGCGCCCTTCAAGATGCGATCGACATAGGAAGCCGAACGCCGGAAAACCGCCGCAGTGTCCGGCGCGTATGACATCAGGCCGCCTTCCTTGACGATCTGCCGATACGAATAGATGGCGGGAATCCGATGCTGGTCCGCCGACCTGACGATCGCTGCGCGATGAACCAAAGTGTAGGCATCCGGTGCGACGATGAGGCCGCCCCCCGGCGTTGTGGCGAGCCTGGCGACCACCGCCTCGATGTCCGCCTCGGCGCGGACGGTGGCATCCATCACCTCGACCGAGTATTGCCGCGCGTTGGCTTCGAGCGCAGGCAGGTAGTAGTTATAGTAAGGATAGGTCTCCGGATGGTACATGAAGGCGACACGAGTGACGCGTGGCGCCACTTGTTTGAGCAGCTCGAGCGACTTCCCGACCATCGAGTATTCAAGGAAGGTAAAGCCGGTAACATTGCCGCCCGGACGCGCCAAGCTCGCAATGAAACCCTGCGCGACCGGATCGTTGACGATTACAAACACGATCGGGATGGAGCGGGTTGCCTCCCTCACTGCGGCAAGGACCGGCGATGAATTGGCGACGATGACCTCGGGGGCGAGCCTGACAAGCTCCGTCGCATAGGCGCGGACGCGGGCGAGGTCACCCCCCGACCAGCGCCAATCGATGCGCAGATTTCCTCCCTCCGTCCAACCCAACTCCCGCAGTCCTTGCCGAAACGCCGCCACCCGCGCCTGTCCCTCGGGATCGCCCTCCTCAATGCTCATCAGCACTCCGATCCGGCGCATGCGGTCCGGCTGCTGCGCGCGTGCCGCGCGCGGCCAGGCCGCCGCCGCGCTGCCGAGGAGCATGAGGAACTCGCGCCGCCTCATGGCTGACCGCCCGCGTGGCAGGCTCGAATTGAACGTTGCTTGGAAAGGGGGGGTGCGCGCTTTGGTCGCATTTTGGCAGCATACCACCCTTTGTCGCGCTACGCCACCCGGCGCGCCAATCGGCCGCAAGGCAAATCCCGCAAACGGCATCACCCTGGCTCGGAGCGAGCAGGGGCTTCAACGCTTGGCAGCGGAGGGCGGCCATCGGGAATGTCAATTCCGGCGTCGAGGCTCGGTCTGCCAGATGCCAACAACGGCGCCTTCGACATCGATTCGATGAAGGACGTTAACCGTTTTTGGAGGCGAGGCCCCTGCCGCGACCGCGCTATTTCGGTTTCGGGACGACAGGCATCGGGCCGAGGATGTAGCCGGGCGGATCGTTGGGCAGGATGAACTGGGTCTGGCCGTCGACGATCGGGCTGTGCTGACTCTCAAGGCAGATCACGTCGCTCACGAAGGTGTCGGCGGGAATGCGTCGGTAGCGGCGGTTGACGTGCCACGGTTTGGTGAAGGCGACCGGATCTTCGATCGTCATGTCGTTCTCGAGCGTGTTCGGGTCGACGAGGCGCATGCGCTCGACGAGGTGCACTCGATCGCTGTGGGGCGCACCGGTCCGGTCGTAGGGCGTATCGCCGCGCATGCTGACCGTATCGACCACCAGCGTGTCGCCTTCCCAGTGACCGATCGAGTGCCCGGCCCAGGAATCGAAGCGCTCATCCTCGGGCAAATGGCCGCGGCCATCGGTGTAGATGCGGCGGTGCTGGCTGCCCCATTCCCAGATGATAAAGGTCACCTCCGGGGTCACCACGAATTCGAGCGGTCCTGGGATGCCGCCCATCAGGCGGGGCATGCCATGCGGCAGGCAGTTGGTGATCGAGTCGGTGAAGTAGCCGGCCAAGGCCCGATCGAGCTTGGCCTGGTACTTGGCTTCCCATTCGGCATTGTAGGGCGGGTACTCGCGGTCTCCGGGTTGCGGTGTAGTATTGCCCTTCGGGTCCGCGGTGCTCAGATCGAAGATCAGCCCGCCCACCGGGTTCCAGAGGCCAGACCAGTTCGGCAGGGTCGCGAACACCTTCGCTCGTTCCGCCTGGCTGAGCCCGAATGCGGTCACGCCGGTCTGCTCGGCGAAGCCAGGCGTCAGAGCCGAGCTGGCGAGCAAAGCGGCGCCGATGAGCAGGGCACGGATGGCGAGGCGGCCGCGATTCCTGCCCTGGCGGGATCCTGAGGGGAGAGCGGCCTTCGTCGCTCGCAAATTCCTGATCATCCGAATCTCCCGGGTCCTGATTGAAGAGCGCACCATCGTTGCGCCGCACTACGCCGAGCGCCGTCACGGCTGCGGATCGAGCGCGCAGAGCCGCACGTAAAGACCGAGCCGCATGTCACCGCCTGGCGCCGGTCTCAAGGCGCCGGCGCGGCTGCCGGCACGGCGCCCGGCCGCGGGATCAATGCCGTGCCGTCCGCCTTGGTGACCGTGAGCCAGGCGCCCGCCGGGCGGCCGTCACGCAGCGGATGGGCCTGCACGGTGACCTTGTCGCCCGGCATCAGCGAGTTCTTCTTGATCCCGGCGCGCATGAGCGCGCTCGGACCCTCGGCTTCGAAGCCCCAGAGCGTTTCTGTTCCCTTGTCATCGGCCACCAGGACATACAGCCACGAATGCGGGTTCACGTACTCGAATTCCTGTACTATCCCGGTCAGGGTCACGACCTTGTCGCGGTCGAACATCGCAGCCGAGTGGTGCGAGCGCGCCGACATGGTGCCCAGCACCAGGACGGCAGCTCCCACCGCCGCCGAAACGAATGTCCTCATCGCGCTCGTCCTTGCTCCAATGTCGTTGCCATTCCACAGCCGTCAGACGGACCGGATGCTTTCCCGGCCCGGTTTGGCCAGCTCAGCTACTCAACCACATTCAGCTTACGGTTTCCATACCTTGCACGGCATGGGTCCCCCTGCCGGCGCGACACATTCGTGGCCTGTCATGACGCCAATCGCCGGACAGGTTTGTTTGCGCGCCGAGGGTGCCGCCGTGTTGTGCACCGAATCCCCTATGGTCTAAGATCGGCGCTACCAGTCAAAAGGACGTTGGGGAGTGGGATGGAGGGTCTTAGGTACGAAGCTCCGGAAACGCTGCAGGCCGCGGTGGCGCTTCTTGCGGGTGCAAGCGGAGCGGCCCGGGTGCTGGCGGGCGGGACGGATGTCATTGTGCAGATGGAAACCGACCTGATCGACCCCCAGCTCCTGGTCGATATCAAGAAGATCGCGGAAGTCAGGCAGATCACGCCCGAGAACGGCGGGTTTCGCGTCGGCGCCGCGGTGCCAGGCATGGAGATCGTCAACAATGCCGCGTTCTGCAGGACCTGGCCGGGCGTGGTCGACGGCGTCAAGCTGATCGGCTCGATCCAGATCAAGGGCCGCGCGACCATGGGCGGCAACCTGTGCAACGGGTCGCCGGCCGCCGACAGCGTGCCGCCATTGATCGCAGCCGGGGCGGTGGCGAGAATCATCGGCAGGAACGGCGTGCGCGAGGTGCCGGTCGAGACCATCCCGGTTGGTCCGGGCAAAACCTCGCTCGCAAAGGACGAGATCGTGGTCTCATTTTTCCTGCCGCCAAGGCCCGCGCATTCGGGCGACGCCTACCAGCGGTTCACGCCGCGCACCGAAATGGACATTGCCGTGGTCGGCGTCGGCGTCAGTCTCACCCTCGACGAGCGCGGGACCTGCGCGGCCGCGCGGGTCGCGCTCGGCGCAGTGGCCCCGACCGTCCTGCTGGTGAAGGACGCAGCCGACGCGTTGATCGGCACCCGCGTCGACGATGCCGCGCTCGATCGCCTCGCCGCCGCCGCGAGCGCCGCCTGCCGGCCGATCGACGACAAGCGCGGAACCAAGGAATACCGGATCAAGGTGGCGGGCGTATTGGCGAAGCGTACGGCTCTTGGGGCGCTCGAAAGGGCGAGGCAAAACTGATGGCAAAAAAATATCACGTGACCACGACGGTCAATGGCGACGAACACGAGTTCCTGTGCGAGCCGCAGCAGACGTTGCTCGACGCGCTCCGCGACGAATTGATGCTCAGCGGGACCAAGGAGGGCTGCGCCACCGGCGACTGCGGCGCCTGCAGCGTGATCGTCGACGGCAGCCTCGTCTGCTCCTGCCTCGTGCTCGCGGTCGAGGCCGAAGGCTCGACGATCGAGACCATCGAAGGCATGGCCAAGGGCAACGAACTGCATGTGTTGCAGCGCAAGTTTCTGGAGCTCAACGGGCTGCAATGCGGCATCTGCACGCCGGGAGTCCTGATCGCCGCCAAGGCGCTCCTGGAGCGTAATCCGGACCCGACCGAGACCGAGGTGCGCTACTGGCTCGCCGGCAATCTGTGCCGGTGCACAGGCTACGACAAGATCATCCGCTCCGTGCTCGCAGCAGCCAAGGACATGAGAGGGCAACGACCATGACGACGATTTTGGAAAAAAGCGGTTTCAATCGCGATCGGAAGTACAAGATCGTCGGCACCTCGCCGGTCAAGCACGACGGCATCGACAAGGTGACCGGGCGGGCGAAATTCGGCGCCGACCTTTTTCTGCCTGGCATGCTGGTCGGCAAGATTTTGCGCAGCTCCCATGCGCACGCGCGGATCAAGTCGATCGACGCCTCCGCCGCCGAGCGGCTGCCCGGCGTCAAGGCGGTGGTGACGCGGGACGATTTTCCCGAGTGCAAGGTCGGAACACCCGGCGGCGACATGTCCCGCAATGCGATGGCGCGCGAGAAAGCGCTCTACGACGGCCACCCTGTTGCGGCCGTCGCGGCGGTGAGCGAGGCGATCGCCAAGCAGGCGCTCAAGCTGATCAAGGTCGAGTACGAGGTGTTGCCGCATGTCATCGATCCGGTCGAGGCCATGGCGCCCGGCGCGCCGATCCTGCACGAGCATATTCGCACCAAGGGGATCAAGGGTGCCGACCAGCAGACCAACGTGGTCGAGCGTCTCGACCTCGCCATGGGCGACGTCGAGAAGGGTTTCGCGGAAGCCGATGTGATCGTCGAGCGCGAGTTCACCACCAAGCCGATGCACCAGGGCTATATCGAGCCGCAGAGCTGCGTCGCGACCGCGACCGAGGACGGCCAGATCGAGCTGTGGTGCACGACTCAGGGGCCGTGGGTCTTCCGCGACCGGCTGTCCGATATTCTCAAGATCGACGCGGCGAAGATCCGCGTCACCCAGTCGGAGATGGGCGGCGGATTCGGCGGCAAGACCGGGTTCTATGGGGAGCCGGTGGCGATCGTGCTGGCGCGCAAGGCCAAGTGCCCGGTGAAGATCACGCTCACCCGCAACGAAGTTTTTCGCGCCACCGGCCCGGTTTCCGGCACCCGCTCGCGCACCAAGATGGGGGTGACCAAGGACGGCATCATCACCGCCGCCGAGGCGGAGCTGATCTTCCAGACCGGAGCGTTCACCGGCTCGATGTTCTCCAACGCGCCGCAGGCGATGTTCACGCGCTACAATTTGAAAAACGTCAAGACCGTCTCCTACGAGGTGGTGTCGAACCGGCCGAAGGTCAATTCGTTCCGGGCGCCCTGCGTGCCTCAGGTCGTGTTCGGGGTCGAAGGGGTGATCGACGAGCTCGCGCGCAAGATCGGCATGGACCCGATCGATCTGCGTCTCAAGAATGCTGCGACCGAGGGCTACAAGACGATCTACGGCGAGACTTTCGGCCCGATCGGCTTCGTCGAGACGCTGCAGGCGGCGAAGAAGTGCGAGCATTACAACTCCCCCCTCCCGCCCGGCCAAGGCCGCGGCGTCGCCGCCGGGTTCTGGTTCAACCGCGGCGGCGAGACCACCGGCACGTTGAACGTCGCGCCTGACGGCTCGGTCACGATCATCCTGGGCACCTCCGACGTCGCGGGATCGCGGATCTCGATCAGCATGATGGCCGCCGAGGAGCTGGGGATTCCGGTGGACAAGGTGCGTGCCATCATGGCCGACACGCATTCGCTCGGCTTCAACCGCGTCACCGCCGGCAGCCGGACGACCTTCTCCAGCGGCATGGTGATCGTCGATTCCGCCCGCAAGGCAATCGCCGAGCTGTGCCGCCGCGCCGCCGGCATCTGGGGCGTCGCGGAGGATGCCGTGGTCTTCGAAGACGGTTATTGCCGGCCGGCGAGCTCGAATGTCGGGACCTTCGAGCCGCTGTCGATCGCCCAGATCGCCTCGAAGACGACAGCGACCCATGGCGCGATCGCCGGCCACGCCGAGATGAATGTGACCGGCGCGGGCCCCGGTTTCGGCCTCCACATCGTCGACGTCGAGGTCGACCGGGAAACCGGCCGGGTCGACATCAAGCGCTACACGGTGGTCGAGGACGCCGGCAAGGCGATCCATCCGCTCCAGGTCGAGGGCCAATATCAGGGTGGCGCTGTCCAGGGCATCGGCTGGGCGCTCAACGAGGAATACTATTACGGCGAAGACGGCCGGATGCAGAATGCGAGCTTCCTGGACTATCGCATGCCAGTGGCGTCGGACGTCCCGATGATCGGAACCGAAATCGTCGAGGTCCCCAACCCGAGGCACCCTTATGGCCTGCGCGGCGTCGGCGAAGTGCCGGTCGTGCCGACCATGGCGGCCATCGCCAACGCCATCGGAGACGCCATCGGCATTCGTCCGCAATCGCTGCCGATGTCGCCGCCGAAAATCCTCAAGCTCCTGGAGGGCAAGTAGGTTGGGTCGAGCACTTGCGAGACCCAACATCGATCCGCATTCCCGGCTGTTGGGTCTCGCGCACGTGAGATCGACACTGCGGCGAGGCCGAGCTTCGCTCGACCCAACCTACGACGCCAACACGATCCGCATTGCGGGTTGTTGGGTCTCGCGCCCGCGAGATCGAGACCATGGCGGGGTCGAGCATCGCTCGACCCAACCTACGACGCGGTGGCCGCATGGGCCGCCAACGGGTGCTAATCCAACGGCTGGATGCGCACCAGCCAGCCGTCGTGGTCCACGTACCAGACCGTCACCGGATCGGTCGAGTTGTCGATCCAGGTTTCCCGGTCGATGCCATAGGGCTCCGGCAGCACGTACTCGGTGAATTGCTCGGTTTTCGGATTGAAGCGGAAATACCGGCCGCTATGCATTTCGCCGGCCCAGATCTCTCCATTCTTGTCGGCCTGGGCCGAATACATGGACGCGTAGGGCGTCGGCAGGCGGTATTCGAAAATCCGCTTCTTGCTGATGTCGAACTTCACCAGCATGCCGCCGCGGCCTCCGGCCCAGTAGTTTCCCTGCGGATCGAACTCGCCGCGCGCCGGACCGGAACTAGGGCTGGAGTCGGGCTCGAAGACCTCGCCGGTCTTGGTGTCCGCCACGATGACGCCGTCGCGGGGCCAGGCACCACCGCCGAAGTATCGCCCATCCTTGCTGACGGCGGACCCGTAAGTCCCTGGAAACTTCTTGGTCGGGAATTTCAGAATCGGATCGCCGGTCAGGGCACCGATTTTGGTGACTGCCTTGTCGCGGGCTCGCCAGATGAACCCTTCGGGGTCGATCGCATAATTGCCGCCCATCGGGGAATTCACGGGCTCCGGAACCTTCCACTGGATCCGCGTGAACTCCTCCGTCTTCGGGTCGAAACGCCAGATGCTGTGCGCCCAGTTTTCCGAACCCCACACGATGTCGTGTTTGTCCACGTAGATCCAGTGCGTGCCGGGAAGCACGCCGGCGGCGACCGGAGGAACGCGGTATTCCTTGACGACACCCGTGCGCGGATCGAGCCGCCCGATATAGGAAGCGCGATGCGGGCTGTACCAGACGTTGCCCTTCGAGTCCCCGGTCACGTCGTGGGTGGCAAGCTCGAGGCGCGGCAATTCGTATTCGGTGATGACGACCCTCGTTTGGGGCCCTTGCGGCCGCGGCAAGGTGACGAACGGCGGGTCCTTCGAATCCGGCCCGCGCACGCTCGCGAGCCATTTCACCAGCCGCGCTTCGTCCGCGGCGGGTAGCCGTCCGGGCTCCCTGATGTTGATCAGCGGCGAGCCAGCACCATGGGTCATGCGGCGGACGATCTTGCTCCAGCCCTGCTCGTCATAGCGGTTGCGGAAGATTTGCTGATACGAGTGGCACCAGTTGCAATAGGTCGTCAGGAGCTTCTTGTCTTCTCCGTTGCCGGAGAGGCTCAAAAGCCATTCCGATCCGGCCAGCTGGGCCGCGATCTCGGGATAGGGCGGCAACAGTTCCGAGTTCGTCACCCGCGACAGCGCGATATCCTCAATCTGGGTCGGGCCGTTGATCTCGACCGATTCCTTCGAATACGGATTGAACTCGAGCGGCCGCGCGATCCGAAGTGTATAGGTGCCGGAGTCGAGTTTGGGGAATTCATAGCGCCCGTCCGCGTTGCTGTAGACCGTGGTCCGGATCGCGCTTTTCTGGGCGATCAGCTGGACCATGATCCCTTCGAGCGGATCCCCTTTGGCGGATTTCACCAGGCCTTTCGGGCCCCCCAGCAACCTCGTCGGGTTCTGGGCCTGGGCAGGGAGCGCGACGGCCACGGAAACCGCGAAGGCCAGGATTGCGATCAGCCCAGCGGCGCCCCGACCACATGCGATTCGACTGGCCATCATTCTCTCCTTGAGGTGCAACAGCATGGCGGCCGCGCTGAGGTCGCCAAGCGCGTCCACAGCTTGAACTGGCGACCTTGTGTGGTCAAGTCATTGAAGCCGCCGAAAAACTGGTACTTGGCCGACGGCAGTCACGCGCCTATCCTCGCGTCGATCGCGACCGAGCAAGCCATGGTTCACGCCCAAGGGAGGTCCACATGAAAGCGCAGTTGCGCAATTCCAGTATCTGGTTCTCCGCCGTCGTGCTGGCCGCAGCTCTCGGCGCGGCGAGTGCGCAGCAAACACCTCCCCGGGAAGCCAAGGGGCCCACTTCCCAGCCGCTCACGACCGTCGATCTCGGGGCCGAGATCGACAGTGTGCAGGGTCGTGTCCTGCGGATGCAACTGACCACCTACGAGCCGGGGGCATCCAACGCGCCACACAGCCACAAGGACCGCCCCGAAGTGGTGTACATCCTCCAGGGAAAAATCATCGATCATCGGGGCGATGTGGCCAAGGAATACGGTCCGGGCGATTCGTTCACGGCGGACAAGAACACGACGCACTGGATGGAGAACAAAGGCCCGGTCCCGGCGGTGCTCCTGGTGTCGACCATAGCAAAGAAGGAATGAAAGCTGCGGCCGGCAATCGTGCGGTCAACATTGAGCAGCTCGCGTCACATTGACGAGAAGCACGCCGAGGCAACCGAACAACAAAACAGCGCCCGCCGCGAGCGGCGCGCTCGGCATCAGCATCGCGAGAACGGCAGCGAGCAGGATGATACCGAGGATCGCCAGCGCAAGCGCGTGGGTTGCCGATGCGAGCCTGGCGGGGCTATTCTGATCATTGGATGTCACGCCACCGGGACGATTGGCCGGTGCCATAAGGAGGCTTCCATGGGAGAACTCCGGCTAGCGATTGTTCCGGTCGGCTTAATTCACTCATGCACACCCGCGTTCGTCACCCCCGTCCCCGGACTTGATCCGGGGATTGACCCGGGGGTCCATCGCATAAAAGTCTTTATGCGAAGAAGATGGATTGCCGGGTCAAGCCCGGCAATGACGACCCGAATTGTTGCACCGAAACGAACCAAACATGCTCTAGCGATTGCAATCTCAATCTGCGCGCTTCTGACACCGGCGCCGCTCACGGCCAAGACGCTGGTTTTTTGCTCCGAGGGCAGCCCTGAGAACTTCTATCCGGGCATCAACACCACGGGTACGTCCTTGGACGCCAATAGCCAAATCTACAGCCGCATCGTCGACTTCGAGCGCGGCGGCACGACCATCGTTCCCGGTCTCGCGCAGCGGTGGGACATTTCGGAGGACGGCACGGTCTACACGTTCCAGCTGCGGAAAGGCGTGAAGTGGCACTCGAATCGGAATTTCAAGCCGACCCGCGATTTCAACGCCGACGACGTCATGTTCTCGCTCGAGCGCCAGTGGAAGGAGAGCCATCCCTTTTTCAAGGTGACGAGCTCGAACCACTCCTACTTCAACGACATGGGCCTGCCGACGCTCCTGAAGTCCGTGGAGAAACTCGATGACTACGCGATCCGCATCACGTTGAACCAAGCGGAGGCGCCTTTCCTCTCGGACCTGGCGATGGAATTCGCCGGCATCCAGTCAAAGGAGTACGCGGACCTGATGTTGAAGGCGGGCACGCCCGAGAAGATCGACCAGGAGCCGATCGGAACCGGCCCCTTCTATCTCGTCCAGTACCAGAAGGATGCAATCGTCCGCTACCGGGCCTTTGCAGACTACTGGGGCGGCAAGGCCCAGATCGATGATCTCGTCTTTTCGATCACGCCCGACGCGTCCGTTCGCTGGGCGAAGCTGCAGAAGGGCGAATGCCACATCATGCCTTATCCGAATCCTGCCGACATCGAGGCCATGCGCAAGGACCCGAACATCCAAATCCTGGAACAGCCAGGCCTGAATATCGGCTATCTCGCCTATAATACGACCAAGAAGCCGTTCGACGCTGTCCGTGTGCGCAAGGCGCTGAACATGGCCATCAACAAGAAGGCCATTATCGATGCCGTGTATTTGTCGACCGGCATTGCGGCAAAGAACCCGATCCCGCCGTCGATGTGGTCGTACAATGACGACATCAAGGACGAGCCCTTCGATCCGGTAGCCGCGAAGAAGCTCCTGGCGGAGGCCGGATATTCGAACGGCTTCCAGACCGACCTCTGGGCGATGCCAGTCCAGCGGCCCTACAATCCGAATGCGCGGCGCATCGCCGAACTGATGCAGGCGGATCTCGCCAAGATCGGCGTGAAGGCGGAAATCAAAAGCTTCGAATGGGGCGAATACCGCAAGCGGGCCCAGAACGGCGAACACATGATGGCGCAGCTCGGCTGGACGGGCGACAATGGAGACCCCGACAACTTCCTGCACACCCTGCTCGGCTGCGATGCCGCGAAGACGAACGGATCGAACATCGCAAAGTTTTGCTACGCCCCGTTCGAGGAGCTGGTCATGAAGGCGAAAGCGACCAGCGACCAAGCCCAACGCACCGAGCTCTATCGCAAAGCGCAGATCATCTTCAAGGAGCAGGCGCCGTGGTTCACGATCGCCCACGCGGTTCAAATCAAGCCGGTGCGCAAGGAAGTCGTCAACTTCAAGCTGAGCCCGTTCGGTCGGCACACATTTTACGGCGTCGACATCAGGCCGTGACGTGACTGGATTGGCGGAGCGGTGAAGACCGCCCCATTGGTTGCCGATGTATCGCTTTGCGCTCACCAGATTGAGCTTGGTGGTTCCGACCTTCATCGGGATCACGCTGCTTGCTTTCTTTCTCATCCGCCTCGTTCCAGGCGATCCGATCGAGACCATGGCGGGGGAACGAGGTATCGACGCGACCCGGCACGAACAGCTGCGCCAGGAGTACGGTTTCGACCAACCCGTTCTCGTCCAGTACGGCCGCTACCTCGTGCGTGTCCTCCATGGCGACCTCGGCCGTTCCATTGTCACGCGCGAGGCGGTGATCTCCGAGTTTTCCGCGCTCTTCCCTGCCACGGTCGAGCTCGCCATCTGTGCCATGCTGCTCGCGGTGAGCGTCGGCTTGCCGGCGGGAATACTCGCCGCAGTCAGACGAAACTCGATCTTCGACTACGGGGTCATGGGTGTCTCGCTCGTCGGCTACTCCATGCCCATCTTCTGGTGGGGCTTGCTGCTGATCCTGCTGTTCTCGGTGCAGCTCGATTTGACGCCCGTCTCCGGCCGCATCGCCGTGCAATATTTCGTCGAGCCGATCACCGGATTCCTGCTCATTGATACTCTGTTATCCAATGACAAGGGCGCATTCGCATCCGCACTATCGCACATCGTTCTGCCCGCGATCGTGCTCGGCACCGTGCCGCTCGCGGTCATCGCGCGGATGACGCGCTCGGCGATGCTGGAAGTGCTGGGCGAAGATTACATCCGCACCGCCCGCGCCAAGGGGCTGCCGACCTACCGCGTCATCGGCCTCCATGCGCTGCGCAATGCCCTGATCCCGGTCATCACGGTGATCGGTCTGCAGATCGGCGTACTGTTCACCGGCGCCATTCTCACCGAAACGATCTTTTCCTGGCCGGGCGTCGGCAAATGGCTGATCGAGGCGATCAATCGCCGCGATTATCCTGTCCTGCAGGGCGGTACATTGCTGATCGGAATTGTGGTGATGACCGTCAATCTCCTGGTCGACTTGGCTTATGGTCTGATCAATCCGCGCACCAGGCACGCGCAATGACCGCCGAAATCCTCGCAGCACCCTCCGCAGAGGCTTCGGCCGGCGCGCCGCCGCACCCCTTGCGGGAGTTCTGGACCTCGTTCAGCGCCAACCGCAGCGCCGTTCTCGGCGTCGCCGTGATCGCCACGGTTTTGCTGCTTGCCGCCTTCGCCGATCTCATCGCCCCGCATTCGCCGGTGTTGACCGACAACGCGGCGTTCCTCAAGCCGCCGTTCTGGCAGCAGGGCGGATCGCTCAGCTATCCGCTTGGCACCGACGCGATCGGGCGCGACATTCTTTCCCGCCTGATCCATGGCGCGCGCCTGTCGCTCACGATCGGAATCGCGGTCGTGGCGATCTCGGTCGTCGTCGGCACCGTGCTCGGATTCGTGGCCGGTTTTTTCCGCGGCGCGGTCGAGATTGCGATCATACGGCTGATGGACATCGTGTTGACGCTGCCGAGCCTGCTCCTTGCCATCGTCATCGTCGCAATCCTGGGCCCTGGCCTCATGAATGCGTTGCTCGCGGTGGCAGTCGTGGTCCTGCCCCACTACGTGCGGATCGCGCGCGCGGCCGTCATCACCGAGACTTCGAAAGATTACGTGACCGCCGCCAGGGTCAGCGGCGCCGGCACATTGCGCCTCATGTTCAAGGAGGTGCTCCCGAATTGCGCGGCGCCGCTGATCGTGCAGTCGACGCTTGGAGTCTCGACCGCCATCCTCGACGCGGCGGCGCTCGGTTTCCTCGGCCTCGGGGCCCAGCCCCCGCTGCCGGAATGGGGCACGATGCTGGCGGATGCGCGCGAATTCGTCCTGCGCGCCTGGTGGGTGGTCACGTTCCCCGGTCTGATGATCCTGATGACGGTTCTCGCCTTCAATCTTCTCGGCGACGGCCTGCGTGACGCGCTTGATCCGAAACTCAAGAGCTGACGTTCATGGTTCTGCTCGAGATCGATAACCTGTCGGTTGAATTTCCCTCCCCGACCGGGATGGCGCGCGCCGTGGATCGGGTGAGTCTCACGGTCTCCGAGGGGGAGCTCGTGGGCATTGTCGGCGAGTCGGGCGCAGGCAAAAGCCTGGCCATGCTCGCAGTGATGGGGCTCATCCCCTATCCGGGGCGGGTCACCGCCGATCGACTGGCGTTCAAGAACCGCGATCTGCAGGCGCTGTCCGGCCGCGAACGCCGGTCACTGACCGGCAAGAACATCGCGATCATCTTCCAGGAGCCGACCACGAGCCTCAACCCCTGCTTCACGATCGGTTTTCAATTGATGGAGACGCTGCGGGTGCACGAGAAAATGGACCGCCGGGCGGCGCGGCGGCGGGCCATCGAGTTGCTGGAGCAGGTGAGCATCCCGGCAGCCGAGAGCCGATTGCGAGCCTATCCGCATCAGCTGTCCGGCGGCATGAACCAGCGGGTGATGATCGCCATGGCAATCGCGTGCAACCCGGAGCTGCTCATCGCCGACGAGCCGACGACGGCGCTCGATGTCACCGTCCAGGCGCAGATCCTGGAGCTTCTCCTGTCCCTCCAGCGCGATCGGGGCATGGCCCTCATCCTGATCACCCACAATGTGGGCGTGGTCGCCGATACGGTGCAACGCGTCGTGGTGATGTATGCCGGTCAGATCGTGGAGGAGCGCGACACCGCAGGCCTGTTTGCGGCGCCCCAGCACCCCTACACGGCGGCACTGCTCGCGGCGCGGCCCGAGCAGGGAGACGCCGGTCGGCTTCCGACCATCCCCGGCATGATGCCTGGCCTTTACGACCGTCCAACGGGTTGCCTCTTCAGCCCGCGCTGCGCCTATGCGACCGAGCACTCGCGCGCAATCCAGCCGGAGCTTCGCCAGTGGATGGGGGGCCGCATCCGCTGCCATTATCCGCTGGGCGACCCGAGCCGTGACGCTCGCATCGGCGCGGATCGGCTGGTTGGCGCAGAGCAGGCGTCATGACCGCCCTCGTGGTCGCCCGCAACCTGGAGCGCATCTACGAGGTGCCGCGGGGCTTTTTGCGGGAGCGGGGACGGTTGCGGGCGGTCGGCGGCATTTCCTTCGAGATTGCGCCGGGCCGCACGCTGGGGGTCGTCGGCGAGTCGGGCTGCGGCAAGTCGACGCTGGCGCGCCTGGTCACGCTGATCGAGAAGCCGAGCGCGGGCACCCTCGTGCTCGATGGGATCGACGCTATCGATCCACCGCGAGCCGAGGTGCGAAGGCTGCGCCGCAGCGTCCAGCTCGTGTTCCAAAACCCCTACGGCTCGCTCAATCCGCGCAAGAAGATCGGTTCGATCCTCGAGGAGCCGCTCGTCATCAACACCGATCTGCGGAAGGAGGAGCGCACCCGCCAGGCGGTCGAGATGATGGCGAAGGTCGGTCTGCGCCCCAACCACTACGGGCGCTATCCGCACATGTTCTCCGGCGGTCAGCGGCAACGGATCGCGATCGCTCGAGCGCTGATGTTGCGCCCGAAGCTCGTTGTCGCCGACGAGCCGGTGTCGGCGCTTGACGTTTCGGTCCAGGCCCAGGTGCTGAACCTGTTCATGGAGCTTCAGCAGGAGCTGGGCCTCGCCTATCTTTTCATCTCGCACGATCTTGGCGTTGTCCGGCATCTCGCCCATGACCTGCTCGTCATGTATCTCGGCTTGGCGGTCGAGCAGGGGCCGAAGGAGCGAATCTTTGCCCGGCCGCTCCACCCCTACACGCAGGCGCTGCTTGCCTCGACACCGGGCCTGGCTAGGCCGAGGCAGGCGCGGACTTTGCCGAAAGGTGAACTGCCTTCGCCATTCGACCCGCCGAAAGGCTGCGTGTTCTCGACCCGCTGCCCCCACGTCGCCGACCTCTGCCGCAACCAGCGTCCGGAGTTGCAGCCGATCGATGGACGGCAGGTGGCCTGCCACTTTGCAGCGCGCTTCCTCGACGACAGCCGGCTCGAATCGGCTTCTTGCGCCCTCAACGATATAGGTCCATCGTCTGCCCACCAGCCCACCGATCTGACACGACTGGAACCAGGGTCATGACAGATTTCACCCGCCGTCGCGCGAGCGGCATTCTCGCTGGCGCGCTGATGCTCGCGGGCCTCGTCGGCGGGACGACAGAGGCACTCGCCGAGAAAGTGCTGCGCATCGCCAACATGGGCGAGCCGGAAACACTCGATCCGCACAAGACCTCGATCACGATCGAATCCAATGTTCTGCGCAATCTTTTCGAGGGGCTGGTGGTCCAAGACCCGAAGGGCGATGTCGCCCCTGGCGTGGCCGAGACCTGGTCGGTCAGCGCAGACGGTATGACCTACACCTTCAACTTGAGGGCAAACGCCAAGTGGTCGAACGGGGAGGCGGTCACTGCCCGCGATTTCGTGTTCTCGCTCCGCCGCATCCAGGACCCGGCCGTCAAGTCGCAATATGCCGAGGTGCTCTATCCGATCAAGAACGCGCAGGAGGTCAATACTGGCAAGGCCGATTTGACCGCGCTCGGCGTCAAGGCCCTTGACGCCAGGATGCTGGAAATCACGCTGCGGGCGCCGACGCCGTATTTCCTGCAGCTGTTGACGCATCAGACCTCCCTGCCCGTCAACGAGAAGACGGTTACGCAGCTCGGCGGCGAATGGGTCAAGCCCGGCAAGATGGTTTCGAACGGCCCCTATAAGCTCGACGAGGTGAAGCCCTCCTCGCACATCAAGATCGTGAAGAATCCGAATTACTGGGATGCAGGGAAGGTCGCGATCGACACCGTCATCTTCGATCCGAGCGAGGATCGCAGCGCGGTCTTGAAGCGCTACCGCGCCGGCGAGTTCGACATCGTCTATGGCGATTTGCCGACCGATCAGTTGGGCTGGCTGCGGCAGAACATGCCGAAGGAATTGCACCTCGCGCCCTATGCCGGGGTCTACTATTATGCCTTCAACACCACCAAGCCCCCCTTCAACGACCAGCGGGTACGCCAGGCCCTCGCCATGGCCATCAACCGCGAGGTGCTGGTCCAGAGGATCACGCTCGCAGGCGAGCTGCCGGCCTATGGCTTCGTTCCCGACGGCACCGCCAACTACACGTCGCAGAAGGTGTCCTGGAGCAAGATGAGCCAGGCCGACCGTGAAGCCGCGGCCATCAAGCTCATGAGCGCGGCGGGCTACGGGCCGGGCAAGCCGCTCAGATTCCAGCTCGCCTACAACACCTCCGAGAACCACAAGAAGATCGCAGTCGCGATCGCGGCGATGTGGAAGAAGCTCGGCGTCGAGGTCGACCTCGTCAACACCGAGGTCAAGGTGCATTACGCCAATCTGCGCCAAGGCGACTTCGAGCTCGGACGCGCGGGATGGATTGCCGACTACAACGACGCCCAGAGCTACCTGTACCTGTCCGAGACCTCCACCAAGCAGCAGAACTATTCAAAGTTCTCCAACCCCGATTACGACAAGCTCATGGATCAGGCCTCGGTCACGAGCGACGAGGCGAAGCGGGCGCGGCTGTTGGGGCAGGCGGAGGCGATCTTGCTCAAGGAGCTGCCGGTGCTGCCGATCTATTTCTACGTCTCCAAGAACCTGGTCAGCACCAAGGTCAAGGGGTGGGAAGACAATTCCTTCGACGTCGTCCATGTGCGTAACCTCTCCCTCGCGAACTAAACGAGTTCAACGAGACTGGATCCTTACGGTGCGATCGCGGTGGGTACCGCTTGCTCCACCTCTCCCCGCTTGCGGGGAGAGGTCGGATTGCGCGCTTAAGCGCGCAATCCGGGTGAGGGGGACTCTCCACAGACTGAGTGCGGGGAGAGACCCCCTCACCCCAACCCTCTCCCCGCAGGCGGGGAGAGGGAGCTCATCGATGCATCGGCGCGGCCGGAGACCTCGTCCCAAGGCGACGGTGTTCCTGCCAGCACGGCTTGCGGACAGCATTTCATGTGGGCCTATTCGCTAAGACGGCTCCTCGGCGCGATCCCGACGCTGTTCGTGGTCATGACCGTATCGTTCTTCATGATGCGGCTTGCCCCGGGGGGACCATTCGACCGCGAGCGCATGCTCTCGCCCGCGGTCGAGGCCAATATCAGGAAGGCCTACGACCTCGACCAGCCGCTCCTTGTCCAATATGGGATCTACTTGGGGAGGGCGCTCAAAGGCGATCTCGGGCCGTCGTTCAAATACCAGGACTATACCGTGGTCGAGCTGATCGCGAGCGGTTTCCCGGTGTCGTTCCGGATCGGCCTGACCGCGATCGTCCTGGCTCTGATCCTCGGCGGCGGCCTCGGGATCGTGGCGGCGCTGCGCCAGAACAGCGCCATCGACCATCTGGTCATGGCGATCGCGATGATCGGCATCACCATCCCCAATTTCGTGATCGCACCTTTGATGACGCTCGTCATCGGCGTCTATCTCAGGCTCCTGCCGGTGGGCGGGTACGGCGGCGGCAGCCTGCGCAATCTGATCCTGCCGACCATCGCCTTGGCCTTGCCGCCGGTCGCCTACATTGCCCGGCTCACGCGCGCCAGCATGATCGAGGTCCTGCGCTCGAACTACATCCGCACCGCCCGCGCCAAGGGTCTGCCCGCCCGCCTCGTGGTCGGGCGCCATGCGCTGCGCGCCGCTTTCCTCCCCGTGGTTTCCTATCTCGGCCCGGCCATCGCCGGCATCATCACGGGATCGGTGGTGATCGAGACCATCTTCGGCATTCCCGGCATCGGCCGCTATTTCGTCCAGGGCGCGCTCAACCGCGATTACACGCTGGTCATGGGCGTGGTCATCTTCTACGGGTCCCTCATCATTCTGCTCAACCTCCTGGTCGATCTCGCCTATGGCCTGCTTGATCCGAAGGTCCGCTATGACTGAGGGCCGGAGTTTGTCGACATGAGCAGCGTCCTCGCCCCCTCCCCCGCCGTCATCGAGGAGATCGCCGGCCGCTCGCTTTGGCAGGACGCGCTGGCGCGGCTCAAGCGCAATCGGGCGGCGGTCGTGAGCCTCGTGATCCTCGCCGTCATCGCGCTGCTGGCCCTGTTCGCGCCCTACCTCTCCCCGCACCCATTCGATGAGGTCTACTGGGACGACATTCGCGCCCCGCCCGACTTCGCCAAGGCGCATTGGTTCGGCACCGACGCCAATGGCCGCGACCTCTTCGTGCGCACCCTCTACGGCGCCCGCATCTCGCTGTTGGTGGGGCTGGCCGCGACCTCGGTCAGCCTCGTCATCGGCGTGACCTATGGCGCCATCGCCGGCTATTTCGGCGGCCGCATCGACAGCATCATGATGCGGCTTGTCGACGTCATGTACTCGCTCCCGTTCCTGTTCTTCGTCATCCTGCTCATGGTCTTC
>WNGL01002271.1_pt1 | contig 23450 bp, 47 predicted proteins | sample 5400591 | NCBI WGS metagenome assembly WNGL01 (sample SAMN13153377, study PRJNA577476) | soil metagenome | isolation source: 80 cm soil or saprolite under Garry oak tree replicate 1 | place: USA:California | collected 2016-06-15 | reverse complement strand
GGGTTATCCACATTATCCACATTTTTGTGTAACCGTAACCAGCCGTAACCAGCGTGGTAACCAGCCGGGTAGCATGGTGGGTGACAAGTGAGGTAAAAAGGCGGGTGTATTTCATGAGTACAAGAAGCTGCTCTAGAGGTTGTAGGGAAGCGTCGTAACCCGCCTGCTTCTAGTATAGCATATCTGTCTACTTACTTTTTATTAGGTACATTATTTTCGTAAGAGTCTATACTATAATCTGTCTTCAAACCATTTGAACAAGCGGTAGATATCCTGTTCTAATGATCGTAGCAACGAGGGGGGAGATTGTACCCAGTTGCCTATCTTTTGCTGGTTGGTGTAAATGCCATGTCCCCCAGATGGACCACTGCTTGGGTTCCCGGTCCCTACCTGAAATCCAGGGTTCCCGGTTCCCGTCTGGTATCCGCTCGGATACGAAGGAGGAGGGACGTTAGAGCCTGCAAGTTGATAGCCCGGTGTCACAAGCTGAGAAAATCCCGTGTCTTCCCCGGTTTGCCCCGCGCTGTCTGTTGAAAGATCATTGAAGCGTATTGAACTGGTACCAGGGTTGCTATTGGCGGTGATGTGTGCCGGGTAGTCAATGTAGAGCTTATCCCCTATGCCGAAAGTGGTCTCTAACACTGTTGTGACTGTTGGAGTATAGACGGTTTTGGTTGTCTTCACAGATTGCGCGGATAAGGCGCATTTCGCTATGAGGGTATAGACTCCTCCGCTATATTTCCAGGCCCTACAATACAAATCAGATGTGATGTTGACAGCCCCGGCCCCTACTACATTTAAACGGAATCCGGCAGTCCATACTCCCGCGATGATTTGTTGTCCCTCTAAGGTTGTCGGGTCAAGAAAAAAGCCTTTGCCTGTTGGGTTAAACTCAGCACCTAACGCGGCCCATGCCGCCGCCGTTCCTTGTGCGGTGATTTCCCCCCAGCCAGTAGCAACTCCTATCTTGGTATCGTTGTTCTGGTTAGGCGTATTGGAGGAGTTTGCAGTATACAGCTTGTTTGCTGTTCCCAGCGTTGCGCTTGCTTGCGCTGCCAGATAGACGGTTAAAAGGCCGGGGGTAGTTCCTCCGGTTGTGGTCCATTGTGGCTTGTTCGTGATATAGTTCGTGATTGCATCAAAGACAGTATTAAATGTTTCCGTTGGACCGTCATAGCCATGCTGAGTTATGGTATGGTCATCGTTGGTGGTGTTTTGCCCGCCGAGCGTATAGTATAAGGCATGCGTGACGACTCCATTCGAGCCGCTCATACTATCGTACTCTTCAAGCATATACTGTGATTGATGCGCCTGGTCGACGGAATCAACGCCGTAGCCACACTCCCCACACCATACCTGTTTGGTCACTGAAAAGCTCGACAATTGTGCTGAGATTTCTTGCCATACTTGCGTGATGGTTGTACCCTGGTCGGGGGGTTTGCCAATTGGAGGAGTCCCGCCACTGCGGTAAAAGTGAAATTGTATAGCATCACAGTAGAGATGCCCGTTATTGTTGAGGAAGTTTTGCATCCAACTATCTAGATGCGCTAAGTCACTTGTTTGTAGTACGCACCCGGCAAGTACAAGGCAAGAGGGATTTGCCGCTTTGATGTCAGCATAGGATGCTTGGAGATTAAGCGCGAGGTATTTCCCTCCTTGAACGCGGGGGTACTCCGGTGTCGACACCGGGTCAAAGTCTTCATTGCCAATGTCGATACATTGTACTGTTCCATGTACGCCCCCATTGTAACGCGTGGCTATGAACTTTGCAAAGTCATGGGTTTTTGATTGGCTTGCGTAGTAGTACGCTGGGGATGATCCGGTCACAAGCTGGGTACAGTAACCTGTGCCTGCTGAGTTATCGCCCGGCGGTTGCTGTATGGAAAGACAGAGATTTAACCCGGCGGCGTTGGCGCGCGTGACGATATCATCCATGCCTGTGAGCGTCAAATTGGCTCCGGTGGTATAGTTTCCATTTGCGCCGGGGTCGATGTACTTCCAGGCTATCTGCCAACGCAACCAGGCGCAGCCTTGCGATACAAGATCGTCGCAGACCTGTTGTGCTTTGGCTTGCGGGCTGGCTTGCGGGGCGGATAAAGCCCCGCATGTAGCCCCGTAAGGATTGTCAGGTATGGTCATGTGAGGTACCGCACTTCTTTTGTATGTTGGACAAATATTCCGTGATTTCCAGTAGGCCAATTTTGATCGATGGGAAGCGCGCTCCCGCCTGTATACTGGTTTAAACTCGCTTGATAATGTGTCTTCACTTGGCCAGGCGATAAAACATATCCATACAGAGCTACTTCGTCAATGACACCGTTATTTATCCAAAAGAGCGTACCACTTGGATCAACGCCTATTGTTGCTGTTCCAAAGATCATATTCAGTGTGCGGTTCATTGTGCCTTGAAGCGCCCCATTTACATAGAATGAGACGAGACCAGTGGTGGAATACGTGCCAACAAGATGATACACAACTCCTATCGTTGGGGCTGCAAGCGCAAAGACTGAATGATTTTTCATTGTGCATGCAAGTCTTTGTTGATCTCCGTCAAAGTACAGGCCTAATTGTTCATCTACTACATCGCTTCCAAGCCCAAGCGCAAATGGATAATTGCCGCCACCGGGAATAGAGGCCATAGAGATCTTGCATTCAAGCGAATACGCATGATTCCCAACAGGGAGTCCGGCTATCGGTAGCACGCATTTTGAAGTTGCTCCATTAAAAGACATTGCTCCGTCACTATCTCCCGTTAGAAGGCTTGTTGTGCGTGTGAGAGCAGTGGGGGATGCTGTTTGGTTCGTTCCTGCCAGATCATCGAAAAATGTACAGGCTGCTTGATCGTCTAGACGGTAATAATTCAGAGGAGTATCAGTAAGAATTGTTTGTGCGTATTGCGAACGGTAACTGATCGCGTGAAGAAGATTTGACCAGTAGAGAGTTGGCTGATCTGATACCGCAACAGGACCAAACCCTAGCCATGCTGTAGGGGTCCCCCATACAACATAAAATGCATAATAGATGATAAGTTTTGCTTGCATATGCGCTGTTGTTTGCTGTACTGCTGTTATTTGATCAATATTTGTAGGCCACGCGCCGGGGCTGTTATTTGCCTGTAATACCGTTGCGCTTGCTATACCTTTCAGCGTGCAGTATGCTTGCGTTCCTTGCGCGACTGTTGCCGGGTCGTCTGCTCTATTTGTTAATCCATTAATATAATGGCTGTCTCCTCCAACTGTACAGCAATCAAAGAAAACACAATTTTGAAACCAGAACGTTGTGCCGGTTGAAGTATCTCCGGTAGATATGAGCAGTATTGGCCTGGTATTGTCTGCCGCTGTAATATATCCATAAAATGCAAGGACGCTGGCATGGCTGGTATCGGCTGGCTCATCTGCAATGTAATACCCCCATGTGCCACTTAGCGATTTTACCTGATTGACTATGTAGGTTGCAAAAGCGTTATAGTTTGTGATACCGGGGCTACCAGCCTCGCTATAGAGAGCTGGAAATGCCACTGAGAGATTCGCTTGTTGCCATATATCTTTCAAGGAAATGGCTACTTTCAATCCAATACTCCCGGCATATATAATATATGCTAGCATAGTATTGGTATTACTTGCTAAAAGAGCATAATTAAGAACAACGGAAAAGCCCGCTGATTTCATGAGATCAAGGCGCTGTTTCCAGATATATGGGAGTTCGCCGGGGCTGATAAATTCATAGATTGCATATCCATCATATGGTTGTACTATCCCCATGCTTTTATCCCGTAAAGGTACTTAACCAGTGAGCGGTGCCGGTGTACCATTCGCATCGGAGCGTTCCAAAGAACTGTACAACTATGGGGTTTCCGCTCCAATCTACACTATGAAATTCTCCTGTTGTTGGAGGTGGCATATTCTTGCCGGTGTTATACAGTGCTTGCCAGGCAAGAGCTATTCCACTGTCATAGCGTAAGTTTAACCCGGCGCTATTCCAGGTATCTTTTGCAGCTTGTACAATAAAGTTATTCACACTCATCGCCTTTAGAAGTAGGTCCATAGGGTAGGTATCCCCCGGACATCGCGATCGGGAGATAGGGTCAAGTGAATTATGGCCTTTGATTTGAGATGATTTCAGATTGTACTTTTTTACTAACCAGAGGACTAAACCAAAAGAGGCTTTGACTTGCTCTGGTATCATGGGTTGCGAGTTATCGGCAGTCCAATCTTCATGCTCAATACTGATAGTACAACGGTTGAGGTTTCCATACTTGAGAGAGAGAGGACTCCAATAGGGGTCATGCCCTATTTCCAGGCAACAATTACCCCCGGCCCCGTCCTTTAGCTGCACAACTTGCAAGACACTCCCATCTCTTCCAACGATGAAATGCACCGATTTATGCCCGGCTTGATCGTTGCGAAAGTAATTTGCTACATCGGTAGCTGTACACGGTGAGTTACATGCTGTTTTGTGTATAACAATCGTTAGCTCATTGTTTGGAACAGATGTTAAAGCATTCGTGAATACCCAGGCCGGATCGGTAATGATATAGTTTTGCGCGCCGGGGTAGTCTGCACTCATTCTCTCCCCCTGGTATCTACTTCTCCGGGGGAAAGCTCTTGTATCAGTTTGTACCCATGCGCCTGACACCGAGCTTGCATGGTCCCCATTTTTGACATGTGGAAGCTCTCCGGTATACCGATATACTCTGCTGTCTCTTTATCCCGTTCGGAGACAAGGTAGCGTTGCTCAAATGGCTCAAGTATGCCAGGTACAGGGAAGATATGTAGTTCGTATTCCCCAAAGTCAGACGTAGGCTTTTCCTCTTTTTTAGGTGGAACTTCCTTTTTTTCGGTCATGATCTGTTCTCCTTTAATTGACTGCAACACCCGTTTGATACCACAGAGCGGTGATGCTATCCCATACATAGGTGTGAGCCGCTAACCCGGACATGCTATTGGTCGCCCCGGCCGCCACATTCGAGGTACCCGCCGCCGCCATGGTAATCGTATTAGCGGCCGCGCCCTCGTGGATAATCGTGACAAGTTGTCCGCCGCGCGCGCCTACTGTCAGAATAACCCCGGTCACAGCTCCGCCTGCTGTTACGCGCACAATACCGATATTCGTTGCAATAGTGTTGCCGTTCGTGATGGTTTGCACCGTCCCCGGCGTCTGTGTCATAGCCAGGCTGTCAAATTGTCCTAGCTCCGCCGTTACCTGTTTATCAACTCCCATTTGTCGGTGGTCCTTTCGTTGCTGCTTGCGGGGGAGTGGTATACAGCCCCCCGATATGCCCTAAGATAATACCCGTTGCGCCTATGAGCGCATCAGGGGGTACATGATTCGTGATGACAAGAGTGGTCAGACTCCCTAACACAAGCACATAGGCAATGAGATAATAGAGTTGTTGTGACATACGTGTTCTTTCCCCTCCTTAATGGAGGAAGATATGCTGTATGAGTCCCAGTACGTAGCCGCTTATCAAGCTTATCCCGGCGGTACCGACAAGCTTCCAGGAGTCAAGCGAACGGTTTGCCATTTCCAGACCGAGCTTATCAACTTTGATACCAAGCTCATTAATATCTGTCTTGATATCTGTCTCAAGCTCTTTCATCTCTAGACGTAACTCTGAATGCCGAATTTCATAGACTTTGACAAATTGTTCGTATTCTGCGCGTGAAATTTCACCTTCAGGTCCCATGCTTTCAGGCGAATTTCCGATACAGGAAGATACCGCCGAGAATAAGCGCGACAAGTACAAGTAGTTGCATCATGGTTTGTGTCCTTTCTTAAATTTGGCTTTCGTTCCACTTTAAAATCATGGTCACATTTTTCCCTGTGACCCCGGAATTAATAAGTAGCTCTACATTGTTTCCAGGCGGAGCTACGACCTTGTCAGGGAAAGCTAATAAATCTATCAGAGTGTTTGCCGGCATATCCAACAACTCAAAATTTCCCGTGTTGTTTCCGCCCACTCCGTCACTATAGGTGCTATTTGATGCACTCGCAGGACCGCCGATAGTATGACACACCGTTGGAATATTGTTCGCCAGGTTGTTGTCATCCCCGGTAAAATAGAACAGTTCTCCTAATGGCGTGGTGGCATCAGTTGTAAACAGCCGGGCAGAATAAAATTCATACTTCTTGCCTGATGTCTTTGGGTTAAAGACATTGAGCGCTTGTAGTGAGGTAGTGGTATTGATAAAGCGGGCATACGCGCTATAGTTTGGGTTACCAGTGCCACTACTAGAGACAGCTGGGGGAGCCAGGGTCACAGGAAATGATGATACATTGATAGATTCTTGCGGTCCTATTGCGTCAACTTGTAAGAAGTTGCCCGCAAAACTCGACACATTGGCAAGCATGGCGCTGGCAACAATTTTGATCGTACCTGTATATCCTCCCAGCATGGGAAAGAAGTCCGCCGTGTTTGGGTACAGGTTCTTGGTATAGCCAGTTCCGTCAAGAGTTACCACAAGGTTATACCCGGAGTTGTTGGCGAGTATAAAGCCTTGCAACCCGGTGGACGGGGTAGAAAAACTATTATTGCCATTGACAAGTGTGAGATTTCCTAAATTCTGACTCACTGTTACCCTTTCAAGAGCAAAAAACCTATCACAAATAAGATGATCCCAAAGACGAATAACCCGATACGTGGGACCGCGCTCGTAATAGCCTGTTCCAATGGCGCGAGTATGCCTGCAATGATACCGCTTTGTATGCCCGGTACTGCTACTTGCTCTGGCGATATAGGTTGCTGCGTCCCGCCCGGACTGCAAGGAACGGCTATGGACCCGGCTCCGCCGATACACCAACCCCCAACTTGTATGGATCCTGATGGACAACTACAATCTGCCATTATGCCACGACTGCTACTTTCGCGGCCGTCTTGACGCCGCCTGCTACCTTGCCTCCAACGGCCTTGACTTGCCTTTCAAATAAGAAGAAAGAGCCAACTCCTAAGAGCGTTAAGGATACAACAATTAGACCGATTTTTTGCCCGGTATCTATAAAGAATGCTTGCGTCCCTACCGGGATACCGGACGGTTGCGTTTGCGTGATACCCGGTGTATTTGGAATGTTTGCGACATTTGCGCCTTTTGCGAGTGCTTGCAAAGCAGGTGTAATATCCGGACCAAAAGGAATCGTTTCCGTATTGCCAAAGTTGTTACGCACGCTCACAAAACTGGTAAAGAATCCAACATGTGTATGGGGACCGCTACTCATGGCGGGCGTGCTAGGGTTGCTGCCCCCGCTATTTTGCCCGCCGGAAAGTCCTAGCACATCCCCGGCATTCACATGTTGCCCTAGTGATGTATTCAGGGTATCCAGGTGGTAATAATAATATTGTGGTATGCGGGTATTGTCCGGCTGTATGAATACTTCCGTCCCCCAGGGTAACCCGGTTCTCTGCTTGACAACCGTTCCACTAAACAAGGCAGTGATAGGTGTATGTATGGGTGTTCCATAGTCAACAGAAAAATGGGGAGTATCTCCTATGCCATTGACCGCAGAGGAGTAATAGCCGTGTGATATGCCATAGCCTAGCCAGTCATACAGCCCCATTATTGAACCTCATAACTGGTCGCATGCATATGCCCGGCTGTGCTGATAACATAACGTTGCACTCTGCGTGTTGAACGTGGCATATCGGCTATCTCCTCATTGCCCCCACCATAATTTTGTTTCATGACTCCCCCGCCTTGACCCTGATACAACAATTGTTTTTGTCCGGGTCCTATCGGCGCGTTGAGGGCGGTTTGCGTTGACACTTTGCCGGGCACTCCCCATATACGCCCGCTACTTCCCGGTACAACGGTCCATACCTGATTATTAATGGTGGTCGTATTGCCTAGGATGTCTTGAAAGCCCGTAGGTGGCGCGCCAAAGAGAGCCGTAAAGGGACTGAATACCGGAGGGCTTGCAGGTGGTGTGCTCGGTGGTGTCTTTGGCGGTTTGCTCGGACCTGGATTCGGATTCGGTTTTGGGCTAGGGCTAGGGTTTGGGCTAGGGGTCGGTGTCGTTGTGCCATTTGGCGCATTGCCAGACCAGCCTATCAAGTTACCGAGCGCGTCAAAGATCGGTGAAAGCCCGGTTGTGATCGGCGTTTGTCCCCCATTGGAATTAGGCAAGGAGGTCACAGCCCCTTGACTATTGTTGGTCCCGGTTAAATCAGTAGATGGGCTTGCAGTTCCCGCCGATACGGATAGCCCGCTAGATGAGGTTTTGCTCTTGCGGTACTCATAAAAGCCTATGCCAGCAACGGCTATGCCTATACCCACAATAGCAAATTTTCCCGCCGGAGGGGCTTTTTTATATTCCGTTACAAAGTCACTGAAAAATGCCATGCCTCACTTCCCTTTCTTTGGTTTCTTCTTGATAGGGTGTCTTTGTCCGGTTCGAGCATCTTTGTAGGAATGATATCCCTTTTTCGGCTTCATTTTCATGGAAGTACCACATATGCAAGTGCAAGGGCTTTCAAGAGTTCATGATCTTTCATCAGTGCAATGCAAAACAAGACAAGAGCCGCCGCCATAAGCGAAAGGCTTAGGACCGGGTTAGGCCAGGCTGCTAACTTATCGTGTATTTGCATGAAGATCGAAAACATTAGTACCCGCTCCTCTGAAAACCGTGATGAGTTGTATCTACCACTTGCTTCTGTTCAGAGTAGATAGCCGGACCCCCTAGTGCGCTTGTGGGTAAATGTCCCTCTATGCCACCGAGCATGTCTGCAAGCTCCGAGCTATGCTTGATAGCCAGGTAGCCTACAGCGACTACTCCAAAGAGCACAAAGATATGTGACAATTGAATTTTTATCTTCATTGCTGTAACGTCCCGAAAGCCGCCGATAGAGCTTTCATAAAGGCGTAAAACTGACCATACACATTTGGAATAGTCATTTGCCTCTGATTGACAAACGAGTCTTGCGCCGGGTTGTTTAACCTTTGCTTATCGGTAGGCGTATGCATGAACTCATTATTCCACTGCATATGGAGCTGCTTGTAATACTCTTGCTTCTTTTGCTCAACGTTAGGAGTCACAAGGCGGTTATCCATAATGGCAGTTACCGTCAAACCTCGGAAATTCAGTTCGTTGAGCTGCGTGGTGATCTTGTAATCCCGCGCGCCCTGTTGCTCATCGAATGAGGTATAGCTAGGATTGAGATACCTGGGAGTCTCCAACCCCTTCTTGATATACTTTGACAGCATACTCCAAGTAAATTTTCCTTTGCTATTCAGTTGTTGCGCGTGTTCCACTTTGCCTGCCATAGCTTACCTACCTTGCAAGGTTTTTGAAACGTTGACGATACCACTTGACCCGGCGGAGAATATTTGTGCAACCCCCCCGGCGTTTTTGAATGCCAGGTATGCGAGTATCAGCATACCGATACCAAAGAATACCGCATGTGCGAGTTCCATTACCCTGTAAGTCCTTTCAGGAATGATACTATGAAGGGTGGTTTTCCTTGCTCCCACGGTGTGAGCATCACTCCGACAATAAGTATTACTGCGAACAGTATAGCAAGCTTTGGTTGATATTCTGCAAGTGCAATCAATGCTGCCGCCGATATACCGTAAAAGAAAAATGTCTTGATGGTTAGTCCCTGGAATAAGCTTCCAACTCCTCCAAAGATAGGCTGACTTGCGCCAGTGTTTCCAAGGGATGCGCCGATAGCTGCGCCAATTTGCGCTGGGTTCCCTTTATTGACCGGGGTGACTTTATTCCCCGGTGGTAAGTTTTGATAAGGATTATAAGGTGTTCCTGGCATATTCCCTCACTTCCCCGGCGGCTTGCTTGCAGCCGAAAGACTGGTATTAAAATTCCCCCATAGTGTTTTGAAGAAGCCGCTCACATTTTTAGATCGTACGACTTCCAAACCAACTAACAGCACAATCAAACCTGTGACCGTCCATTGATCTTTACTCATAGCGCATACCTCCCGGCTTTGATTTGCCCCTGTACATAGGTGTCTGGCACGCTAGCAACAAGCCCCCCACCTGCTTGATGTCCCAACCCAGGAAGAGGATTATACGTTTCTGTGCTCGTTGTTACCCCCTGTACAGTGGAACTTGTGCTCGTTGTTACCCCGTGTACAGTAGAACTTGTACTTAAAGTTGTACTATCGGGTGGTACAGGCATAGGTAATTTACCAGAGAGTACCAGGTATCCTAATGTTAAGCCAGTAAAGACTAACAGTATTCCTATGCCTGCTTTCACCCGACGTGTACCCCCTCTTCAAAGGTGAAGTGATGCAACAGATATCCCCCGCCGATAATCAAGAGTACAATGATCGCTATTTGCATAGGCGTTGTACCTGCTAAGGCCCCGGCGTTACTGGTATTGCTAGCAGCTTGTGCGTTGCCTACCTTTGGGACGGTGGTCCCGGCTATGTTTGCAGCGTAAAATGTTTGGGTAGGTACTTCTGCTACTCCCTCATTGGCGCGTCCTCGGACCATTTGAGAGATAGTTAAGCCATTCCCGTTTGGATTCCTAGCCATGTCATACCTCCTATTGGACCCGGATCGGTATCAAACGCTGCGCTATGACCTTTGGTGGAACAGTGGTATTCACCGTAACAGCCGATGAAACGTTCATTTGCAGTTGTATAGCTGGTACGATGTAACTGTTGAGTACGTCGGCTAGTGTCAAGTCTTTCCCAAGCAGGTCATAATAGAAGACGCCCAGGTCAAGATCATACCCAAGCTGTTCGCGTTGCCTGGCAAGTGCTTCACGCCCGGACTCACGAAATTTTACCACATCGGTGTTGTAACTAAGAACAAGAGCATCGCTTCTATCAAGAGAAGTAGTAGGAACGCCCCATGGATTTGTGCTAACATCCAGAGCGAAGATGAGTCTAAGGAGCACCCCCGCGTCCTGGTTTTGCTTCCAGGTGAATCCGTTGGTCCCGAAGGTTTGAGGCCTCTCTTCCACAACTTGATTGACAAAGGAAAAATCTGGAAAGTCCGCTTCACTGAGAACAGGCTCGTACAGTTCTTTGATAAGATCAACGGCCGGGTTTGGAACGGTGACCGCGTTGGCGCCAAAGTAGGGCATCGAAAGATCATCGGCTGCTGACTGAATGGTATAGGTAGAACCTGATACGGATACAGCCGTTGGAGTAAAGGAAAATGTCAACTGTGCGTTTTCTGTTGACATGGGTATCAAACCGATATCCCCACCAAGCGAACGTATCTGTTGCGTCAACCAGAGTTTCAAACTCCAATTCCAGAAGGTGTTTGTGCCGGCAGCTGTCTCACGACCATCAAAGGCAAAGTTAGGGTCCGTGGGGTTAATGGTACTTGCAAGGTTTGCATTTGCCGGACCATCATCATACTCTAGTGCGCGTTTTACGCAGTCATACCAGTATGCGCCTATGCCTGATGTTTTCCATACGGTTTGTTGCGCGTTGGCAAGAACCGTAAAATCAGTATACGCATTGTAGGGACCCATGAGACTGGCGGTAGTAGCCCCGGCAAAGGCAATCACCCCCGTTTGGTTGAATACGCGCAACGAGCGCAAGATACCCGACTTAATCAACTGAACGGAAACGGGGGAGTTGATCGGCCCCCAGTTCGTTACGGAGTCTTCTTTATACAGGAGTTTCGTTACTCCCTCGTCTCCCCATGCCATGGTTTAAAAACCTTTCTTACAAACGCTTTACAAAATGCGCTACTAGATTGACGCTAATACACGTTTTGCGCTACCAAACAAGCCCATATCAGGCAGATAGGTAGCAAGCAACTTTGCCAAGAGAATAAAGGCAACAACAGATATACCGGAAATGACCCATTCCCGTAGTTGGTTCATGATGGAATCTCCTTTAAAAGTACGAACCATGAAAAGAACATGGTTGCTATAGCCCCTACAATATAGCCCGCTATAAAATAGGGACTGAGTACCAAATGCTTGATATTTTCCCACTTTAAAAAATCTAACAAAGGGTTGCGTAACATGATATGCGCAAGCTGAGAGCGTAACCGTTCGTTTTCGTGCTGTAGTTCTTTGACGACCGCTTCATAGTCAATGTTCTCATCCGGCATGTTTTATGTCCTCCTGACTATTCCATCGTATTCGTTCATATCCCACGGGCATAGCATAGCACTTGCGAGTGAGATAATAATTTTGCACTTGCGCCGTATGCTGTTGTTTTTTCGTGCTTGCCTTTCGTGGTTGAATACTATCAAGCCGCCCGGCATTTGCAACAGGTTTGACGACCTGTAGCCACGCTTCACGCATAAGATACGGGTCCCCCGGCTTTGCTTCAAGATCATCCCCCCTTTGCGGACTCACGAGTTTTTCGAGTTCTTGCATGTCACCCATGTTTTTTAACCCCCGCTTTTCTGAGTGCTATCGCTATAGCTTGCTTTTTCGGCTTGCCTGCTCGAATTTCAGTGCGTATATTTGCGCCTATGACCGCTTTGCTCTTGCCTTTTTGCAGTGGCATAGTAGAATACTCCCTAACTCACTTCAAAAAGTGAAGTACTGTATTTGCGTCTGTAGTGACAATTTGACAGTTTTTTGACGAGTAAGCCAATGTATCAGCCGTTTTCATTCTACTAGTAAGTCTGTGAAGCCGCTCTACAAGCCACTTTACAGCACCGTTTTTGCGCCTTATTTTCGATTGCATATTTACACTATAATTGTATGTTGCTAACGGCTTCGCTATTGTTATGCGCTTTCCTCTAATTCAACAGGTTTCTCTATTTTCAATGGTGGCATCCATAGCCCAATATCCATGTGTGTGTCATAGTAGTAGTACTCAAATTCCCCTAAACCTTTTATCTCATCTTCCGTGACATTGACAAGATCGGCTACATCTTTTGCGTCATCTTTCCCTACTCTGAACGCAAGAAACTTTTCTGCCTGGGTGCGAAAGACAGAGGGAATGCGGTTATAGGTTTGACTTCCTACTGTTGCGCCCACTCCTAACGCCCGGCCTTGCGTCCATATTCTGTTAATGCCATCCGGTACAGTATTAGCCGTACATAGCCCGGCTGTATCATCAATATGTACAAAGACATTCCGATGCTTCAAGACATGTAACAGGCTCTTTTCTAAATCCTCGTCATACTTGATCGGCTGTATGACCTGGACCTGAAACTTTGGATTAAACTTCTCAACCAGGTGGGGCAAGTCTACCGTCCCCGGTTTATTCCTGTTCTTTTCCCATACCGGGTTATCACCTAGCCAGGCATTCTTGATATCCACTATGAAGACTTGCATTTTTTGCGCGATATGGTTTAACAGGAACTTTGCATACACGGTTTTGCCACTTCCTGTCTTGCCTATGAATATCCAGCGTTCGCTCGGTCTAACTGTTAAGCGCATTCATCAACTCTATCACAAGCTCATTCATCTTCTGTTCGTAGAAGTCTTGGGGCAAGTCCCATTTGCCGACGGCCAGCAGTATCTCGCTTAAGCAATTCAGCAACCTTTGCAGCTTCGAAGGTTCTGTCATCGATACCCCCAAGAGTATCATCTCTATCCCCGGTACTTGCCCCGTTGCTTGCGCTATGCTCAACAGTTCCTTGAGACGGTTTGTTACTATTTCTTCTGGGGTCAGCTCCGAGCTGGCTCGGGTTAGTGTCGGGAGTTGGCTGTCTACTACTGTGAGTTTTTTGCTGTTCATACTGTTTGATCTCCGTAAGGGTGATGAGCATTCTTGCGCCCATGGTAAACGCTGCCAGTAAAGCGGCTCCGATATCTAACGCGTTTTGACTGGCGGCCCCGGTTACTTCAACGTATCTAGAAATGAGGTTAAACGTCGGAAGGAGAATATCGGATACCTCTTGCTTCGTCGGAGCGCACGGTTTATATGGATCCTTGAATAAACGTTGGCTGTATGTTGCAAGCATAGCGGCCAGTGTTAGGGGTAGTACCTGCTTAAAGAACTGTAGACTCTTTTCGGTTTGCTTTTTATCAATCACAGGTTTAGGCTTTGTTTTTGCCTGCTCTCCCGATTGCTTAAGACTTCCAAGTACTTTGTCTTTGAGTGAGGGTTGCGGGCGTGGCGGAGGAGTCACGACGTCAACTAATACGGTTTCATCCAGGGGATTATCAGGAATAACCTCCGTTGGCGCTAGTTTCTGTAATTGCTCTTTACGCGACTTGAATTTGTCCGGTTGTCCGGGGGTTGTTGCAAGCATGTTACCCCGCCTTTTTCTTTAGGAATTGTTTCAGGTTCTTTGTCTGTTTATGATCTGTAAAGACACTGACACTTAAAGAATTCCGCCAATAGACCATACAAGGCAATACAAAACTTCCATTTATCAGCACATCCAGAAAGTACATACCCTCAACCTCTGTTGTACATTCCTTAAATTCCTTATATCCCTGCGGAAATGAAAGTACAATGTTTTGGTATGCTGATTGAAAATAATCTACTAACAATTCTTCCAGGTTCATATCATCCAGCCTTCTTTGATTGTACAGGAACTTCACGTTTTACGATGCGACGGCCTTTACGGATATAGCGGAATTCCGTTGGCGTTTTTACATCAACGGTAGGGGATTCCGGTTTTTGTTCCGTATGTTCAGGTACGCTCGTTTCACCCTCTTTTTGAGGAGGAGAAGTAACAGCTTTCGAGATCGCTGAGATTTCAACATGGATAGACTTAATCTCAGTTTCCAATGAAGAAAGTCTGTCGGTAACGTCTTCGTCTTCTGCGTTCGTATTTTCAGGTTCTTTGTCCTCATGTTCCCGGTCATCATGTTCGTCTGGATCGTTCTTTGCTTTGTCTCCCATTATTGACCTCTTCCCTTAAACATACGTTGCGCGCCTTTAATAATCGTTTCCCCCGTTTCTATCTCCCTGGTTGTACCAGGCATACCCGGTACTTTCCCAAAAGTTTCTAGCTCTCCCTCTTTTCCCAAAACTGCCGCTTCAATACGTCTTGCCCGCATGTGTCCGTATTGCGCTTCGTCAGAGGGATGCACCGTCACAAATGGTTTGGGGACGCGCTTCAAAATACAATCCCGGAATTGGATTGTTACAAATGCTGATGTGTTTGCCGGAGTATCAATACGCGCAAACACTTTCCGTTGTTGGTTCACAACACGTATCCATCTATTAGCAAACGGAACGCTTGATATGCCGGGGGAATGTAGCACAATTCCATCTATGACTGACTGGCTATTGACGCCTTGCGATGTAGTTCCAAAGGAGGATGCCCCCGTAAAGAGGAGTGTTGACGGTTGGAGGTTTCCAGAAATGATAATAGTGTATGGCCCGGCATCACCCCCCGCTACTGAGAGCACGCAAAACTCTACAAACTCCGCGCTTGTTACTTCTGCCATCAATTCGTAGTTTCCAGATGGTCCCCCGATGGTGCGGGGGAGAAACTCTTGATACTCATACTTTGTTTCACACATTCTTCACCTATAACGTGTATCCATGTAAAACGATAGACACTTTGCCCGTACTAGCTCCTAATGTTGGCATTGTCGCAACAATATTGGTGTTCTGCGCGCTTGACTGCAAGCCAGGATAGCCGAACTCTATCGCCCATGGTTCGCCTGTACCAGCTACTCCTTGCGCATTGATTTCATACAATACGGATCCTCCGGCTAGACCTGAAAGTGTCAATTCTGCGCTTCCGGCTGTAGCAGTATCAATAATCGTGATTTCCATGCCGGTAATATAGGTAAATACGTTCGCAGCTCCAGTAAGAGTTGCGGTTGCGGTCCCGGCTGTAGCAGTCCCGTTTTTATTCTGCTGTACTGCATTTGCAATGCCAACCGGCTGTACGGTCCAATTACCATATTGTAAAGCCGATACAAACGAGTGGATGGGAGGAGGAGGCGTTGCATACAGATTAAGTGTCCCGCCCAACGATGCATTACTCGTAAATGCTGTGCATTTAATGCGCAACCATTGGTCTGTAATCGGAAATACGATGGTGTCAGGACTTGTTAGTGACGTCGTAATAAATTGCCCGTTGTGAGACCATCCAATGAACGATGAAAAATCAGCATCAACATTTGTATTGCATTGCTGAAATTGAGCAGTGAGTGTGAAGACACCATTTATTGTAAGCGATGCCCACTTGTAGGCGGATACGTCTAGAGCAGAAATAAGAAAGGTGTTCGTGCCATTTACTACAGTTGGAGGTTGTATAATCTTTTGCGTATAATCTGACAAAATAACGCTCTTTTCCTGCTTGAAGAACGCACAAAAAATGCTTGGAACGAAAGATTTGTGCGTTCCAAGCATTTTTATTATACGCTTGCTTGCCGGGCTTGTCAAGCAGTCTCTACTTGACGCCAAGCACGTCATGCCAGAAATGAAGCATCCTTTGCTTCCTCTCTTGTTTCTCCGCTCCAGTAGCGAGGAGATCTTTGATATCCAAGAACAAGGGTAGCCCATAAACTTGCTCATACTGAGCATTGTATACGCTCAGTATACCCCCGCTACCTACGATTTCGTAGGCATACCAGCCAGCACTTGTAGGAATAAGGTAGTGCTGACTCACGGCTCCAAAGCCGCGAAACGAATCATCAACTTGACCACCATTCGAGCCGAGAAATGTGGATTTCTCGCGCAGAAGAGGTCCTGCCTCTGGAAACATTCGTGCAAATTCTTCAGTATTCATTGTATTTCTTCCTCTTCCTCCTGTTCATACGTGACATGTACCATAGTCAGGATATCTTGAGCGGAAATATCACAGGCTTTCAATGCTTCTATACAAAAGGTAAGAAGTTCTTTTTGCTCTTTGGGGGAAAGAGCTTTTTTACTTTTCAAAGTAGCTCCAACAACAAGTGCCAATTGCTGCAAACGATATTTCATTTCTTCTCCTCCTCTTTTTTAAGCAGAGAAAAAGGTTTGCGCTCGTATGCTTTCGCCCCGTCTCGTTTGACGGCTTTCGCTTCCCGGTCCTTTGCCTGTTTGCTTCCGTCTTTCTTTGTCATGCTTCCTCATTTCACTAAACGGACTAATGATAATTTAGGATTGATATCAAGATAACGATAATCAAAGTCAACCATCTCGCCCGCATCGGATTCGATGCGAATAGCCCAAGAAACACCATAACGGGTTTCTCGATGGCTATCGACTTTTCCATATTCCCACTTCCCTGGCCACATCTCACTCTCGAAACGAACCCTTGCGCCCTCTGGAAAAACCTCTACAAAATCTTGATATTTCATTCCTTAATTCTTTCCTGTGCCTCAATTCTTGGTACATTTAAATAATACCATAAAAAAATACCTATGTCAATATTTTTGACACATATTTTCATAGCATCAAAAAAACTCGTTGTTTTATGGTACTCCTAAAAACAGCTTAAATTCTGTATTCCAATGCACAATAAAGCCCCTCTGCTCTTGTTTGTAATCCATAGCTAGCACATAGACATGCAGGCTTTCATCTGCCATCGGTCTCAATTCTATGACACGCACCTGACCTAGATACGTGTGCAACCAGATAGAGACCCCGCTAAATTTGATAAGCGCATTGACGCGCGCGCATGTCTCTTGACCCTTTGATTGTGGAAGTACGATAGCATGTTTCTCTGTTGTTACCTGTGTCTGATCTAAGGCGATAGCTGATACGCGCGCCGTAACAATATCCTCAATTGGCTGTAGTTTCCCCGCTTTGGAAATACGTTTCATGTAACTTTTGCCTTTCTTTTCCTGTTACCCCTGGAGCTTTCATCTGTGCGATGTTTACCGGGACCATACGATTTTCTTCTACAAAGACATTTTCAACTATTTTCTCTTTCCATTGTCCCCGTTCAATGCCAATACTATCTGGTTGAGTAGTCGGTAGTACCACGCTATAGCAATCAATGTAACTGCGAATGAGCTGATTTCCTCTTCGCTGTTCTTCCAATTGCGCCTTATAAAGAGCTTGTCTGCAAGCCATAACAATATAAGAGCCAATTGGAGTAAGCTGAGCAGATTGGAGATTATACTCCGCTCGGATAAACCAGGGGGTTGTAATCTGCTTGCCTTCTTGCCAGCATTTGAGGATGATTGGCATGTCATCTTTTTGTACGTCCCTTTCGTGTATCAATGTGTAGCTTTCCGGTGATTTCAGGAAACGGCCCGGCAAACCCACCATCATTGTTTTTATGATCTCTGCTATAGGGTTGTCTCTATACTCCAGGTACTTTTCCCACAAGATATCACTCCATTCTTGCAGAAAGGTACTCATTTCATGCCAGCCATACCCCTCATAGACATGTAGCAAGGTATAGCCTTTTTCCAGGCAGTCCCTTAATTCCAGGTCCCATAACCAACGCTCTATGACTTCCCCTTCCACCGGCGTGTCCATATCACCATTATTATCTTTGACTTGTATTGGATGAATACCTCCTCCGTGAACCACCAGTACGCAGTGGACAAAGCTACAACTAAAATCACGCCATCTATCTCTATTGCACGTGTTATCTCCATGATAAAATCCTATCGGTGCGCTAAAAGGACTCGGTACAAGCCTACTCATATGCAAATATGCCTTGTTCATATCGTATTCATAAACGACCGGGTAAAACTCACGTAGCTCTTTGCGGTCTATACGTCCTCCATAGGAATGAGCCAGCATAATCCGGCGTAGCATATCGCTTGGTCGGGAAATACCAGCATACTCCGGTAGTGTTGCACGTAAAACCTTTTCACTAAGACTAGCAGGCGTAAGTGCTTCGTACCCAAATAGGGTAAATAGAGCATGTACATTCTTTAGTAGTTTCTCCCCTGGTTTATGTTTCTCCCCCCAGATTGAGCCGGGTATGAGATAGCCGCTCTTTTTTCCATAACGGAGTTTAAGCGCAACAACAGACCCGGTTTTACTGATAAACGGCGTACACTTTTCATGTGTTAAAAGCTCCTCACTAAAACTGATTTCTTCACTATCCATAACATCAGATACAAAGGTGTAATACTGGTTACTGCCTACAGTTTCAATTAAACTTTCTACACTTTCAAAGGGTCCTAAATTCTTGTACAATCGAAGGGGATGATACCTCCCCGGCTTATCTTGCCAGGGATGCCAGAGGGAAACATGTCCGGTTCTGTCTGACATATTTTCCTCATACAGCCGCTTTTCTAAAAGTAATAGGAAATAGGACGGATAACGACTCCGACAATATGTGTCGGGGTTAGGTTCAGTCCCATCAAACGTTGAAAGGCTACATTGTCGGGTAGCCCTTGCTGGTACGCATCTTGCAGGCTATCCGTATCTATTTTTGCGCTGGCTCCGCCTACCTTCCTTCCCTCACTTCCGGTTTGACCATGTATCACGAGCACCAACTCATGCAATCTACTGGCATGACTGGTTCTCCCCTGAGGGGGAAACGTATTGATAATTCCAGCCATGACATACTTAATTTCAATTTGTGTTTCGCGCCCGGTATACTCATCAGCATCAGGGAAAACTCCCATTTGATACTCGCTTCCCACTTTGGTAAAAGAATAGCTCGACATTAATATCCCTTACCTATCTGCGCTTCTAATACGCAACCCTCACAATACCCATTTTCCGTTAATGGTGCTACTCTTCCACACTGCACGCATTCCCCTTGATGCGGAATTGATGCACTTCCCTTACATCGCTTATGGTTTGCGCCGATATGCCACATATCCCTTACCGAACAAGCAGGACGAACGCATTGCCCATCCTCGCCATATAAATTACAGAAAGAACCCCTTTCGGAGGGAATAAGTTTCCCAGCATACAGCACTTGCAGAGCGCTGCCTTTTGATAGCGGGTCCTTCCACATGACCCTACACCCCTCTTTGATAAGGACTACTTCATGTTTTGCTGCCATGCTGCCTTTTCCCTTTCAGTAGCCCGGCGTGCTGCCCCGGTAATCCCAAAAATGAGTTCTTGTACCTTTACTATGCGCTCCTCTTCATCCTTACAAGCGTCAAGTTCCACTAAGAACTGCTTTATGCCTTGCTTAAATTCGGATTGTACCTTTTCATCTTGTGTCGCCATTTTTTGCGCTCCTATTCACCGGGTTATCCACAATTCTATGCTCTTCATCTAAGTCCGGCGCAAATTGCGTCCCATAGCCTAAAGCCGCTAAAGCCCGGCCTATGGCTCCGGTTTCCGCTTTCTCGATATAATCTGGGAAACTTGCAGCCGTTTCGCTCTTGGTCCCGGTTGCGCTTCCCCCCTTGCCATCAGTGACATGCGCAAAGAAGACAGCAATGCCTTTTGCGCGTTTCACGGCTTTGATGCTTTTGCGTTGCATGTCGTCCCACTTCCACGACTCCGCTTCCGTTTCACGGTCTAAGTCTAAGTGCGTTACGTGTGTTTCGATAGTGCCCTCCGGGCAAGCAACCCGAAACCAGACGAGCCGCCATTGCACCGGGAGATAGTCAGCATCCTTTCCCCCTCGATTCTTGATAGGGATAAGATGATCGTTAGGGTTAAATTGCGCTGTGTGTGGTATTTTCAATGCTTGTGCTAGTTCATCCTGATACTTTGCTAGAGAAGCCTTTGCATCTGCTTCTGTGTACGGTTTTCTCTCTTCCTGTTTCTGTAGTTGGTCCTTTTGTGCTTGTGTAAGTGTCATTTGATATCCTCTTTCTTGTCGTAGCGCTGGGTGTCCTCATAGCCACTCGCCGTGGCTAGTTCTGTAAGAGCCAAAATGACTCCCTCCGTAGCTTGTTTTTGCCCCTCTGGATTTTCTAGCCCAAAGAATTTTTTAGCTTGAAAAAACTTTTCCTCTTTGGTTTGCTCCGGTGGAAGTTGCTTCACATCCTCCGCTATCCGATGAATAACCCCCATAATTTGCTCGTCTACTACCGCTTCCAGTCCTTGAAGCTTTACCTCAAGTGCATCAAGTTTCTGGCTTAACTCTGATGCATGGGTAATAGCTATGTCATGGTATGCCCCCATGTAGTTGTTCATCCTGGTAAGTTGTACTACCTCCTCATGCATGAGCTTTAGCTGAAAAAGCTGTACATCCTCTTGCCACATTGCTTCAGACTCATCAAGAGACTGCCTCTCTTCTAGTCTAGCAAGCTCTTCAAGTAGTTCAGTTAATCGGTTCATATTTCATCCTTTCATAAGAAAAAGCCCACCCACGTAGAAGATAGGCTTTTCTCAGGTTCATTTCCTTCAGTTCGATATGTATTGCCTCTATGTTATGTAAAGTAGCCGTGTTACGGCCTCCGTATGTTTCCCCTAACCTTTCTAGCTGAGAATGACTGTCAGACATGATTTCCCTCAAAATCCGCCTAATGAGCGGCCTGGTTTCCTGGTCCGAGCCGCTTACATGCTACCTACAGGAAGTATACATCTATTTTTTAGGGAAGTGGTAGCGAAAGGGTAGAGAAATAGGTATACAAACGGTGTTGTTAGGTATTTGTAAGGTATTCCTCTTCATCCTCTATCATCCCCGCTTTTCGCAAGGCGAGAAATGGCTCCAATACTTCCATAGCCCGGCCCTCAGTAATACCCAGGTGATCGCACAGAGCCGGGATATCTCCATTGTACGCTGCGTAGTAGTACATGATATTCTCCTCCTCCGATGGTCCCTTTGGAGGCTCAATGCGGGGATGTGTTTGCATCAGTTTTGACTCTTCAACCTGCGCGGAAAAGTTAGTAGCTCCTCCATCCGGGTATAATCGCACAACGATATCGCCCACCTGGCCTACACCCTCAAAGAGCTGCTTGTGGCGCAACTCACTATACAGGAAATGCACATGTACCAGGAAAAAATGCACGAGAAACCGCCCGACAAAGAAGGTGATAATCCCAAGCAGACACACCATAACCTTACCAGTAGGCCCGCCTAATTCCCACATTTTTGAGAGGATAAATGTATATCCAGGTAAAACAAGCAGGCCTGAAAAGACACCCCCTAAAATAAAGGTATACAGGAAGCGTTTATCTCCGTCAGACCTGTCTGACAGACCTATTTTCTTTGTTTCGTCGCGTATAATACGCTGATGGGTGAATTGTTCGTTTTTGTCGGTGTTGTGGTTTTCTCTATCCATGTTTCACCCTCTTTCATCCATTAACTTCAATACCTCGGAAAAATATGGTTCGTCCTCATTGATAACCACGTATGCATTTTGAGATTTGCCTTCACACTCCCGGTATTCTCGTATAAACCTTGCCAATGCCTGCAGTAATTCCAGTTCAGGACGGCTTAACGCTGCGTTGATATCATCCCATTTTAGGACAAGAAATTTATTTTCTAGTTCCATAAAAAACGTGCCTGCCTTTCTATACTAACTCTAAACCAGCCCAGCGTTTCGCTACTTCCTCCATAATCTCCTCATGCATCCTATTTACGAGAGGAACTACTTCCCTTTGTACTCTTAGGTTCTTATCCGTCTTTAAAACCTCAACATATAACCCCATAGCCAAACGCAACTGTATGAGTTCCTCTAATGAAACTTCTGGTAATGCCCTATCAGAGAATATTGACATAAAAATACCCCCTATTGTCTCTCATCTGTGCTCCTGCCAGTCTGTCGCTTGTACACCTCATAGCCGATTTCCAGGAATATCCGAGCTACCTCCGTCAGGGTTGCTTCTTCACGTTCCGCAACTTCTGTCAGAATAGCGTATGACTCCTCCTGAACGCGGACGACATACCGTACAGGTAAATCCTGCCGACGTTTCGGTTTAAATTGCATATCTTCTCCTTTTTACTACAACAGTTACCCTCTCAGTATACCACATTCGCCAACAACATGGTTACTTTCCTCATGCTTGTGGTATAATACGAAGGGAAAGGGGAATGTATATGAAAAGGAGACTTTTAGACCTATTTTGTAAAGCTGGAGGGTGTTCCATGGGATACTGGCAAGCCGGGTTTGACGTTATAGGAGTAGATATTGAACCTCAACCGCACTACCCATTTAAGTTTATACAAGCTGATGCATTGACATGCTCTTTAGAAGGATTCGACGTAATACACGCGAGCCCCCCGTGTCAAGCGTACTCAATAACGTCACATATATGGAAAAAAAAGTATCCCCTCCTTATAGAGCAAGTAAGGGACAGGTTAACAGAAAATGGCAAGCCCTGGATTATCGAGAATGTTCCTGGTTCGCCACTAAAAAATTACCTCCTTCTGTGTGGCTCCATGTTTGGATTGCAAGTGAGGAGGCACAGGTGGTTTGAAAATTCGTTCGGGCTTCTCTTCTCCCCGGCAACGTGTCATCATGAGTATAGAGCAGTGCAAGTCTTCGGGAAATGCAATAGCAGAGATAATAGCCTTATGAGCCAAAGACGAACCGCTATGGAAATCGACTGGATGAACGCGCAAGAAATAGCGCAAGCCATCCCCCCAGCATACACGCAATATATCGGCAATTTCCTTTTAGAACAGTATCTCTAATTCCCACTTGTCACCCACCATGCTACCCGGCTGGTTACCACGCTGGTTACGGCTGGTTACGGTTACACAAAAATGTGGATAATGTGGATAACCCTGTGAAGCCGCTCTACAGGCCGGTCCAGGGCACTTCCCTCTCCCACACACACACACACACACAGCGCG
>WNGL01002269.1_pt1 | contig 23454 bp, 18 predicted proteins | sample 5400591 | NCBI WGS metagenome assembly WNGL01 (sample SAMN13153377, study PRJNA577476) | soil metagenome | isolation source: 80 cm soil or saprolite under Garry oak tree replicate 1 | place: USA:California | collected 2016-06-15 | reverse complement strand
GTTTTCAGGAATGCGGGAGAACATCCTTGAGAACTTCCTTAGAGCCACCCGGATGTAGGGACTGGCCCGGTTCCTGGCAGAAAGCAACGCGCAACTATGTTTCTCGGTGAACATGAACATACAATCGATGCCAAGGGACGTATGGCGGTTCCCGCGAAATTTCGCACGCAACTGAACAAGGGAGCAGTGATCAGTAAGGGCATGGGTACGTGCTTATCGGTCTATACTACGGTACGCTGGGAGGAGAAGTCGGCGGAGTTAGTGGCGGGGAAAACCAGCGAGGAACTGCGCGATTTCGAGCGGCGCATTTATCCGAGCGCGAGCGAGATTGAACTGGATGGGCAAGGCCGCCTGGTGATTCCCGCCAAGTTGCGCGCCTACGCTCACCTTGAAAACGAGGTGACGGTGGCAGGCGTGCGCGATCATTTTGAAATATGGGACCGCGCAACCTGGCAGGACTATCAGAATAGACTTGATGCAGAGGGAAATGGCATTCCTTTTTAAGTTTGGAATAGATATGCAAACAGGACAACCCGGTCATCAACCTGTACTCCTGGAAGAGGTGTTGAAGTATCTTTCGCCTAAACCGGGGGGCACGTACATTGATGGCACAGTAGGTGGAGGCGGTCACACAGAGGCTATTCTCGCACGATCAGCGCCAGATGGCAAGGTACTCGGTATCGATACCGATGCGCAGGCTCTGGAGCGCGTTGGTAAACGCTTTGCGAGTATGGTCAACAATGGACGATTAACGCTGGTACAGGGAAACTTCGTGGAACTGGCCCGTATTGTACAGAACGAGGCCGATTTTGTGTCTTCTATAGATGGTGGACGCGATGATGGTGGACGCGATAAATCGCGTCCCTACAATGGTATTGTACTCGATCTGGGGTTTTCATCCTATCAAATGGATGATCCCCAGCGCGGCTTTTCTTTCAGCGCGGACGGCCCGCTCGATATGCGACTTGATCAATCGCAGGAACTGACCGCCGCTGACCTGGTGAATACGGCCAGTGAAGAGGAGCTTGCTCGTATCTTCCGGCAATATGGCGAGGAGAATCGCTCGCGTCAGATCGCCTGGCGCATTGTACGGGCCAGGGCGCGCGGGCCAATTACGCGCACGGGTCAACTGGCGCAACTGGCAGCGACTGGCGTCTCTTACAAGCCGGGCATGATCCACCCGGCAACTCGCGTCTTTCAGGCGCTGCGCATCGCGGTGAATGGCGAACTTGAACGGCTGGAAGCCGTGCTGCCACAAATGCTCGATGTGCTAAGCGCAGCCACAATACAGAAAACAGGTGGGGATGGAGGAAGAATGGTCATTATCTCGTTTCACTCGTTGGAGGATCGGCTGGTGAAGGGCTTTATGCGGCGTGAGGCAAGTGATTGTATTTGCCCACCTGGCTTACCCATCTGCGTATGCGGCCACAAGGCGCGCCTGCGCATTCTCACGCCAAAACCCGTCACACCAACCAGTTCGGAGGTCAGTGCTAACCCCCGCGCTCGCAGCGCCAAACTGCGGGCCGCTGAAATAATTGTTGCGCCTTAACGTAGGGTTTTCCCTGCACATCAGTTGTTTGTGTGGCGAACCCTTTGATAGCCAGCTTGCCAACGAACTGTATTCTACGCTTCGCGTCAGGCAAGCTGCAAGGAACGTAGTGCGTCATACCAGTGTATTAGAGAGAGCTATCTTGCAGGTACAAAAGCCTATTCTAGCTGCCAAGCGGCGCCGACAACTGCATCCGTTTTTTTACCGTATAGGGCCTGTCGGCTTGAGTATCTGTAGTGTTTTACTCGTCAGCCTGATGGCGGTTCTCTACCTCTCACAATTGAGCCAGGCAGTTACCGCCAATCAGGAAATTTCGCGCTTACATAGACAAGCAGCGGCGCTGGAACGCGAGAATCAGGACCTGGTCTATCTCATTGCCCAGGAGCAATCGCCAGTTTATATTGCCGCACATGCCAAAGCAATGGGGTTGATTCCCGCCGATCCCAGCACGATAATCGTCCTGGTTGTACCGCATCTCAAAACGATACCACCAGCTGACCAGCATATGCAGCCATAGACGAGGGCGCGATAAATCGCGCCCCTACAAATCGGAAAGGAAGCCAGAACATGAACGCTGAGTTACAGCGCGCGCGGCATCGACAGATGTTCATTTTCTTGCTGGTCTCTTTCGGTATGTTGGTTCTCCTGGGCAGGTTGTATTACTGGCAGATTCTCCAATCGCATAGCGGTTATAATCTTGCGCAGCGGGCTAACGATGAACACATTCAAAACCAGGTACTTGATGCGCCACGCGGGCTGATTTTCGATAGCCAGGGGCATATTCTGGCCGCCAACATCATACGCGATGATGTCTATGTCGAGCCGGTGCAGTACTCCATTGACCATCCAGACACCTCGCAAAGCGACCTGAACACGTTGATCAACAGCCTGCACCAGGTTTTGCCTCAGGTGTCAATCGCAAAATTGCAAAACGCCTTTAGCGTTGGCACGTCCCAGGGTTTATGGGCAATACGTGTGGCTGTTCGTATTGACCCGCAGCAAAGTCAGAAATTGCGGGATTTGCAACTCTCTGATGTGTTTCTCCAGCCACGCACCTGGCGTATCTACCCCGGCGGCCCGCTGGCGGCGCAAATCCTTGGCTTCGTGACGCAGAATGATACGAATAATCATGGCGTGTATGGCATTGAAAAACAGTACGATACGTTGTTGGAAGGCACACCGGGCAATTTCACCGCCGAGACCGATCTGCAAGGCAACCCCCTGACGGTGGGGGCCAATAACGAGCAACCGGCCCTCAGTGGTGCAAATCTGACGCTTACTCTCGACAGTACAATGGAATACATGGTGGAGAATGCGCTGGCGGATGCCGTCAAGAAATTACAGGCCCAGGGTGGAACGGCAGTGGTCATCAACGCACGCACAGGTGCCGTGGTGGCAATGGCGGGCTACCCCACCTTTGATCCCAACCAGTATGCAGATTATTCCACCCAGCGAGGCTGCCTGGGAAGTGAAGAAGTCTACTTCAATCCCGCGATCTTCTGCGACTATGAACCAGGTTCAACCATGAAGGCGGTAACCATGGCAGCCGCACTCGATCAGGGATTAATCACGCCAACCACCACGTTCGATGACCAGGGATGTATCTCGTTTCCGCATGTGACTGAGGTCTGTAACTGGCAGTATACGGCCTACGGCCCTGAGACCATGACCGGCGTACTCATACACTCCGCGAATGTTGGGGCGGCGTATGTGGCATACAACATTCTTGGGCCGGATCACTACTACCCATACCTGGCGCGGTTCGGCTTTGGGCAAGCTTACAGTATCGATGGACCCGAAGATCCGGGATCATATCGCACGCCGCATGACAAAGCAACCTGGACGATCAGCGATCTCACGCGCCAGGCCTTTGGGGAGTCCATTTTCGCTACACCGTTGCAGGTCGCGATGGCCTACGAAGCTATTGCCAATGGCGGTGTGATGATGCAGCCCTACCTGGTGCAGTCGATCAACAATAATGGGCATATCACCACAACGCAGCCCGTCGTTAAGCGGCAAGTCATCAGCGCTCAAGCCGCGCAGTTGTTGACCGGCATGCTCGAACAGGCGGCCATCCACGGGTATGCACAGCTGGCGCAGGTTTCAGGATACAGCATCGCGGCCAAAACCGGCACCGCCACGACGCAGGGTATCTCAGCCGACAAGACTGAGGCGTCGGTGGCAGGCTTTATCCCTGCATCGAATCCCCAGTTTGTTATCCTGGTCAAAATAGATCGGCCAACGCAGAAAATTTATGGCAGTACGGCGGCGGCCCCGTTATGGGGGTATATCGCACAACATCTGATGTGGTATTACAATATTCCGCCCGATCAGCCGCTCTAAGTATATATAAGCTATAGATAATTTTTAGTCAAAGGTGAAAAGATGCAGACACAAGATTCTAACAGAGGCCAGAACAATGATGATTTTGAGAAAAAGCTAGAGTTGAGTGAAGCCTGGCGTCAGTTACTCGGCATGGAAGCAGGAGCGATGTCTCTACCGGTCTCATTCGGCCACGCCAGGACACCTGGCAGCACCCAGGAGGAAACGCCGCTCTTAACTGGCGATCCCTGGGCTAGCCTGGTTCACGCTAAGGGCATCCAGGTCGTTGACTTGCGACAGATCCATTTGCATACAGCGCACTCGCCGATGAACGAGCAGGACGTAGAACAAGCGCTGGATATTATTCAGGAAAAACTCTAGAGGAATGGAGCGGGAGGACCCTTGTGGTCGCCCACTGTGGACATATTCCACTTATGGTAATCAGGGAGTAGTATTCGCAGCCCATCGGTGTATTTATCCCAGCAGGGCAATGTCTGTTCGGGTAAGCCTCCGCTTTACCCGAACAGATATCCAGGGCGAGTGACTCGCCCCACAATATGGTTCGAAAATAAGTATACTAGAAAATTTGTTCTATGTCAAGTGGTATTGGTAGGGACGCGATTTATCGCGTCCACATTGGAACTTGATTATTCGGTTGGTGGATGCGATTTATCGCGTCCACCTTGAACATTGATCCGGTTGGTGGACGCGATAAATCGCGTCCCTACAAGGATGACAGGATGACACGCGACAGCCGCCGAGAATTGAATAAGGGTAGACAGCAGAAGCCGCGCAGCCGCCTGGAACATTCCCTGCGCTCTCCCGCTCTGGAAGCGTTAGAGCAGCAGAGAAATGCAAGAGAGAACACGTCCAGGGGGTCTACCGCGTCATCGCGTCGACTGGCCAACGGTAGAGCTATGCGCTATGCGGCGGAAGAGTCGGTAGAGAACCTGGAACCGCATGCGGTCAGCCGCAAAAAGCTGCCTCCTCTGCGTCTAGACGGTGGACGAGGTTTATCACGTCCCTACATCGCGCAGCGTGGTGACGAGCGACAACATACAGGGATAACTGCTGGTTGGCGATTACGGTCGCGCAAGAAGCAGGCAGAGGCAGACTTGCCTGCTGCCCCTGCTGTACAGGCAGTGCCCGGCATCAGCGAGGAAGAGGAAGCTCGGCTGGCAGAGTTAGAAATGCGCCTGCCGCGTCAGGCGGGCAAGATCGACTCGTGGCTGCTGGTAATTGTGCTGAGCTTACTCTGTATCGGCATAGTTATGGTCTACAGCGCCAGTTCGTTTCAGGCCGCGCGCTACCAGGGCGATGCCTCCTACTACTTTCAGCGCGAGATGATATGGATGATCCTGGGCATCATTGCTATGCTGATTACCATGCGCATAGATTATCGGGTGTGGCGACGTTATTCACTTGTCGGTATGATCATTATCCTGCCATTGCTGGTTATTGTTTTGAAGTTCGGAACGAACGTGTATGGTGCATCGCGCTGGCTCACATTCGGCTCCTTCTTCTCATTTCAACCCAGCGAACTGACCAAGCTGGTCTTAGCCCTGTACATCGCCGACTGGCTGGCACGCAAAGGGAAGCAGGTAAGCACGTTCCTGTATGGTCTGGCCCCCTTCGTCATCCTGGTTGGATTTATCCTGGGACTGGTGTTATTAGAGAACGACCTGGGAACGGCTATTATCATCGCCGGTTTCGCGACGGCCATGTTTTTCACAGCGGGAGCCAATATCGTGCAGTTTCTTCTGGCGCTAGTCTGCGGCAGTTCGGTTTTCCTGCTGGAAGCATTCAAAGGCTATCGCTATTATCGTATCACCGGGTTTCTTGACCCTTTCAAGGATATTACGGGCATTAACTTGCAGTTGTACCAGGGTTTGCTCGCGTTGGGCTCAGGCGGATGGTTCGGTCTGGGGTTGGGAGCCAGCCGTGAAAAGACGGGCTATCTCCCGTTTCCATTTAGTGACTCCATCTTTCCGATCATTGGTGAAGAGCTGGGGTTCGTCGTATGCGCCTTGGTCGTGCTGTTGTACCTGTTTCTAGCATTTCGTGGCTTCCGACTGGCGCGGCGCACGCGTGATCTCTATGGCGCGCTTCTGGCGACAGGCATTACCACCTGGTTGGTTTTACAAGCTATGATCAATATCGGAGCGAACACGGGCAGCATCCCCTATACCGGGGTGCCGCTGCCATTTATCAGCTTTGGCGGCTCATCACTGGTTGTCTCGCTGGCGGCTATCGGCGTACTCTTGAACATTTCGCGCTACATCCAGGAGCCGGAGTCGCCAGCTTTATCGAGGCAAACTATGACACTACACAAAAAGCGTGTAGGAGCGGGCTATATCACATCATCGCAAGGATAAATATGCGAGTACTTGTTTCAGGCGGCGGCACCGGAGGCCATATTTACCCGGCCCTGGCAATTGCCACCCAGTTACGGACACAACATCAGGCCGAGATATTGTTTCTTGGCAGTGATGATGGTCTGGAAAACGAGATTGTTCCGGCGGCAGGCTTTCGCTTAGCCACCGTCAAAGCGGGCAAGTTGCGCCGCTATCTCTCGTTTAAGACCATCACGGGTGTCCTACGGGTACCGCTTGGTATGATACAGGCGTTTCGAATCGTACGCAAGTTTCGACCAGATGCCGCTTTTACAAGCGGCGGTTATGTTGCGGTTCCAGCAGCGCTGGCAACGCGACTGAACGGAGTACCATTGTTGCTGCACCAGCAGGATGTACCGCCAAACCTGTCGAACAGGCTGGCTGCGCCACTGGCGACACGCATCTCGGTGGCCTTTGCCGACTCGCTGCCCTATTTTCCGGCGCGCAAAACGCTGGTGCTGGGCAACCCGATACGGCAGTCCATGCTGGATGTGCGCGCCACTACTCCGCAGCAAGCGCGTACATCTCTGGGGTTTGATGCTGCAACACCGCTGCTGCTGGTGACCGGCGGTAGTCAAGGAGCAAGACACCTGAACCAGATAGTATGCCACGCGCTCCCGCAGCTCCTGGCCCACTGCCAGGTGCTACAGATCAGTGGCAAGGATTTGTATAACGAAACTCGTAGTTTGGCGAATAGTGTCCTGGCGGACCAGGACGAAGCATTACAGCAGCGCTATCGACTGGTACCCTATCTGAATGAGGAAATGCCGTTGGCAATGCAAGCAGCAGACCTGGTGCTATGTCGATCCGGGGCTTCGACTCTGACTGAACTGGCAATCTTAGGCAAACCGAGCATTCTGGTGCCACTGCCGCCAGCCATCGGGAGTTCGCCCCAGGAAGCCAATGCAGCCATGTTCGGGCGCAAACAGGCTGCATTAGTTATTCTAAACGATGATTTGAAACCTGAAATACTCGTAGAGCGTGTAAAGTCCATTCTTACTTCTTCTACACTATTAGAAGCAATGTCGCAAGCAGTAAGCGAATTTGCGAAGCCAGAGGCGACGCAAGACATTACAAAGGAAATTATCAAAATCGCGAAAAGGAATGCCGTATGACGTTCGACATCGAGGCCGTGTACACAGAGCTACACCTGCATTTCCAGGAGAGCGTGCGACGCAACGAATCCCTGGCGCGCCATTGCACCTTTGGCGTTGGCGGCCCCGCGGACATCTGGGTTTCAGTCAATAAGTCGCAAGATCTGACTGAACTGGTACGCCTGTGCGCCGAGCGCGCATGGCCTCTACTGGTGGTCGGCAATGGCACTAACGTTCTGTACGCAGACGCGGGCGTGCGCGGCATCGTGGCCCGCATTGCGCTCGACTATTACAGCATTCAGGATCATGGAGACGGCACAGCTCTACTGATCGCTGAAGCCGGGACTAACTGGCCGCGGCTGTTGAATGAACTGGCGGCGCAGGGCTGGGGTGGTCTTGAATTTGGGCCTGGCATTCCTGGCACCCTGGGCGGCGGCGTCATCTCGAATGCGGGTGCGCACAATAGCGAGCTGAGTGAAGTGCTGGCCTGGGTTGAAGTAGTAGATGCGCGGGGCAGTTCACTGCACCAAACCGGCATTACCGTCCCAATGGTGCGACGCTATATACATAATGAAATAGACCTCGGTTATCGTCAAAGTCGCTTTCGCGCAGGTCGGCACATCGCGTTTGATGCGCACGGATATCCTATCGTGCCGCCGCGCGGGCTGATCGAGCCAGCCGAAATCATCGTCCAGTTGGGCGTGCGGCTGCACCGCGAAGGCCCTGAGCGGCTCAAAGCGATTATCGAAGATCATAAACAACACCGGAAGAGAACACAGCCGTCGCAGAAGAGCGCAGGTTCGGTTTTCAAAAACCCGCCGGGCGATTTCGCCGGACGCCTGATCGATCAGGCCGGGATGAAGGGAACCACCCATGGCAAAGCGCAAATTTCGCAGCGCCATGCGAACTTTATCGTCAACCTGGGCGGTGCCAGTGCAGCCGACGTGGTCGCGCTGATAGTAGAAGCTCGCAAGCGAGTTCTCGACCAGTTCGGAGTGGAACTGGAGCTAGAGGTCGAACTGCGCGGCGAGTGGGGAATAGGAACACCACAATGAACCAAAAGAATCAAAGGATGCCTGAGCAAATCGCTTTCGAATATAGGGATCGGACACAACCATCATCGTCTGTCTCTCGTCATAGAGAGGCTGATATGAGGACGGATGGAAGACGTTTGAGCCATATCAATACATATAATGCGCCGGATACTCGCCAGCGCAACGTCTACACACCAGAGGTCATGGCGCAGCCAATGACATGGTCAGAGCGGCGCGCGCGCTATCGCCGACCGCCAGCGCAGCCGCGCGGTGGGAACAGGCTGGTCAAGCGCACACTTGCTCATACGGGGGTTCCTGCTCCTGAGGGACAGGTACGCATCGTCCGCCCGCTCCCGCAGTCGCCTATGCGTTCAGCGGTACCGGTGCGCAGTGGGCGGCGTGTGCGTAAAGCGGGTTTCTGGCGACGCTTTCTGGGAATGTTTGCGGTGCTTGTGCTGGCTATCGTGGCCATCAGTTTTGCCCTGTTCAGTCCAAATTTTCGTGTGCGACAGGTGACAGTGGCGGGAAGCACCAATCCAACACTGGTACATAGCATTCAAACGATGGGCATGCAGGGCCAGAACATTTTTCTGATCGATATCGCCAGTCTGACAGCTCATATCGATGCGCTGCCGATGGTAGACTCGGCCAGTATCGAGAAGCAATGGCCCGATCAGCTGACTGTCACCGTTGTCGAGCGTTTGCCCATTCTACTGTGGCAGGCGCAGAACAAAACGTTTAGCGTAGATAGCCATGGCGTCATCATCGGCCTTGCCAGCGATACCGTTGGCGCTGCGCATTTGATGACCGTTGTAGATACGCGCAGTAAGGCACTCATCCAGAGCCTACGCCCGGGAGTGCACCTGAATGCGGGGGATGTGACATTCGTGCTCCAGGTGTTCGAGCGCCTGCCGCAAGTGGCGGGTGTTACTACCTTTACACTGCGCTATGGCCCGGTAACTTCCGGGGGAGGTTCGTCGTCTAACGGCAATGAGTCTTTTATCGTTGCAAGTCCGCAGGGCTGGATCGCCTACCTGGGAGGTGCGGACGACACTAATCCGCTGGACAATCGACTGATTGAGCTCCAGCAGATTTTGACCAGGGCGCAGCAGCAACAACTGAACCTGGCAACCATTGACCTGCGCTTCGCTCTGCACCCTGTCTTTACTGTTAAACCGTAGTTATGTCTCTGTAGGGGCGAAAGTCTTGCGCCCATAGCATAAGAACGTATCGTAGTGCGCGGGTACTTCGAGGAGTACCCATACAACCTCCCTAAGGAGCGTTTATCGTGCAAGAGCGGGTGATAGCTAGTATCGACGTTGGAACAACAAAAATCTGCGTACTCGTCGGCGTCCTGGAACGCGACGGGAAGCTGAATATTGTTGGCGTTGGCACCTGCCCTTCACAGGGGTTGCGCCGCGGGGTGGTGGTGAACATCGAAGAAACGGTCACTTCCATTGCAGCGGCGCTTGATCGGGCAGAACGCCTTTCTGGAAAAACCATTACTACCGCGTATGTTGGCATTGCGGGCAGCCATATCGATTCGGAAAATAGCAAAGGGTTTGTCGCCATCTCACCCAGTCACCGCGACATTGTGCAGAACGACATCAGCCGCGCTATCGAAGTGGCGCGCGCCATCGCTATTCCCGCGAACCGTGAGGTCATTCATGTCATCCCACGCGGGTATGTGGTTGATGGGCAGGAGGGCATTAAGAACCCTATCGGGATGTCCGGTTTCCGCCTGGAAGTGGAGACGCATATCATTACAGGTGCAGTATCGTCTATTCACAATTTGATTAAGTGTGTTCATAAGGCGCGCGTCGAAATTGAAGACCTCGTCCTGGAGCCGTTGGCCTCGAGTGAGGCGGTGCTGGAGGATGGGGAAACCGATCTGGGCGTCGCACTGGTAGACATCGGTGGCGGCACCACCGACATCGCTATCTTTACCGATGGGGCCATCTGGCAAACAGTTATCTTGCCCATCGGCGGGCATCTGATTACCAGCGATATCGCCATCGGCCTGCGCTTGCCGATCCCGGTAGCGGAGGAACTCAAAGTCACCTACGGTCATTGTAACCCGGACACCATCGCGGATGACGACATGATCGACCTGTCGCATTACATGCCCGATTGCAATGACCTTGTGCCGCGCAAACTGCTAGCCGAAATCATCCAGGCGCGAGTGGAAGAGCTGTTTGAGATGGTACACGAGGAGATCAAGAAATCCGGCTATGATGGGCTGCTCCCGGCTGGCCTGGTGGTCACCGGTGGCACTGCCGAACTGCCCGGCATCCTGGATGCAGCGGGACAGACTCTTGATCTGCCGGCCCGCATCGGCTCACCGTTGGGCTTGCACGGTCTGGCTGACTCGATCAGCCACCCGGCTTACGCCACATCCGTAGGGCTTTTGCTGTGGGGATTGCGCCATACCTCACAATTTTCTGAGGAGGATGAAGAAGAGCTATCCGGCGGAGATATGCTCTCCCGTCTGGGTCGCTGGTTCCGCGCGTTTATACCATAAGAGTGTTTTAAGGAGGCCACACCATGGTACCATTGGGAAATCATCAAGTTGAGGGCTTCGCCCAAATTCGTGTTATCGGCGTTGGAGGAGGCGGCAGCAATGCAGTCAACCGCATGATCCAGGCCAACATGATGGGTATCGAGTTTATTGCGGTAAATACCGATGCCCAGGCCTTGCTGTTGACCGAATCGCCGCATCGAATCCGCATAGGCGACAAACTCACGCGTGGCCTCGGTGCGGGCGGCAACCCCAGTGTCGGGTGCAAGGCCGCCGAAGAGAATGCCGAAGAACTCTACGAAGCCCTCAAAGGCTCCGACATGGTCTTCATCACCGCAGGCATGGGCGGAGGCACCGGCACAGGCGCAAGCCCTGTTGTCGCTCAGATCGCACGCGAACTGGGCGCGTTGACGGTGGGCGTCGTTACCAAGCCGTTCACCTTCGAGGGCAATAAACGCCGCATGGCTGCCGAGGAGGGCATCACCAACCTCAAACAGCATGTTGACACGCTGATTACTGTCCCCAATGATCGACTGTTGCAGGTCGCCGATAAGAAAATGCCCCTCAAAGAGGCATTCCGGCTGGCAGATGATGTCCTGCGCCAGGGCATCCAGGGCATCAGCGATCTGATTACCGTCCCCGGTCTGATCAACCTGGACTTCGCCGACGTGAAGACCATCATGTCGGCGGCAGGTTCGGCGTTGATGGCGATTGGCGAGGCCAGCGGCGAATCACGTGCCATCGATGCGGCGCACATGGCAATTGCCAGCCCCCTGCTCGATATCGATATCAACGGTGCGCGCGGTGTACTGTTCAATATCACCGGCGGCATGGACCTGACACTGTACGAAGTCAACGAGGCGGCTGACATCATCAGCAAGGCGGCGCACCCGGAGGCCAATATCATCTTCGGCGCGGTGCAAGAACCAGCCTACGAAGGCAAAGTCAAGATCACCGTCATTGCCACCGGCTTCGATGGGCGCACACCCGTCGGGACGACACAGCAGGGCCGTATGGATTACAACCGCAGCATGTTCTATCAGGCGGCTCCTTCTGCCAACGGCAATGGAGCGCCGCGCCAGCAATCACCCGTCTCACCGGGTTACAGCTCGATGCCTGTCACTCCGCCGCCCATGAATAACATTGCCCGGCGTCCAACAGGCCCGATGCCAGCTGTAGCGCGTCCTGCGCCGCCAGTTCCTGTCATGCAGGAACCAGCGCGCCAGCCCATCATGCGCAATGATGGAAGAAACGATATGCGCAGCGACGTTCGCAGTGATGGCTTCGACCTGGACGACGAAGCAGACGAGATGGAAAGGCATGTGCCACCAGTTCCACAGCCAAGACTGCCCGTACCGGAGCCAGAGGCGCAGCCCGCGCAGCGTCCCGCCTCCGACTCGCGCCAGCAACGCTCCATCCGCCGCATGGACCCGAAGGCGCTCGACCTCCCACGCGGCACCCGCAACGCCCCTCCAGGCGATGTGATCGATATTCCGGCGTTCCTGCGCAAGCGGTAAGAAAATGTGAGTTATCTCCAGGGCGACCGCCAGAGTCGTCCTGGAGATCTTCCAGCCATTATTCACAGATTCACCCTATAACAGCCATATCACTTGCGACCCAGACCCTCGTAGAGCATTAGAACAATGAAGCGAGTTACCATTTCTGCGCCATCAGGCCCATCAGTATATGGGCGCATTTGATTTTCAATTGTAAGCATAGTCACACCGTGCAGAAGAGACCACAAGACACCGGCCTTTCGCGCTACCTTGCGCAGATCAAGGCAGCTGCTCCACCTTCTGAGAGCAGTTCAAGCCCGGCCTGGATCAAAGCGTTCCGTAAATCCCCGTGATGATAGGATTTCGGTCGCTGGCAAGCGAAATTATTCCAGTGGTCGAGTCCATCCCGATCGCCAATTGATGAGGTATTTGGCTCTGCATATCACGGGTTTGTTGTAAAATAACACAATGACCACTTTCGTAGTGGTCATTGTCTATATCTCAATCTCGAATCTAAAGATATTGCTATATACGCGCTATCCTGTTCGAAGTTTTGCCCAGGTTCCCCGGAATATCCTTATTCAAACCGATATGGTTGATCACCACGCGCGCACCCGGTATTCCGGTGATTTCCCGTTCCAGCATGTACTTCATCTCTGGCGTCGGGACTTCACCATACAGGCTCACGATGTAGTTTTCGACCAGCGCAGAAATGTCTTTCGCGCCTTCCAGTTTACCGGAAGCCTTCAGCTTATCGATCAAGCGATTGACGGCATTCAAAAGCTCATCTTCGGCCACGAGGAAGTTCATCACATCAATCACGCCCGGCATCTCGCGTAAAGCCCCCTCAACTGCCTCTTTTTGGGCCTCCAGTTCAACCTTACCGTACAACGAAAAAATAACTCCTTCACGCTCGATAAACACCTTGACGGGATGCGCGCTCCATGCGGTACTGCTTACTGTGACGGTCCTATCAACCACGTCCTCAGCCTCGCGCAGCGCAATCTCTCCCAGCATAGTTGGCTTGCCGGTGATCGCGGCCTCAGCATATGACATCGTGTACTCACCTGGCTTCACTTTCGGCGTTTTAGGAGCCATCGGGTTTTCCAACGCCCAGCCCAAAATGCCAATGAACACCAGCGGAAGGCCAATAATCGTAATCCAGGGTTGGCTATTGATGAATAGAAAGCCGCCAATGGTTATCAGAAGTGCTACACCCAAAAAAATTGGCCAGAAACTAGGTCCGGGCAGGTGAATGTGGCCTTCTTCACCCTGAGCGTCTTCTTCCTCCTGCTCTCCAGTAATTGGCTCTGCCAATTCCATTTCGTCCCCGGTAACACTTGTGTTTTGAAGAGGAGTATTCATGAGTTCTCGCTTTCATTCGAGAATAACTTACGACCCAGCGGCATACTGTTTTCAACAGTACCCTTTTTATAAGAATAGCAGGAATAAGCCTATCTTGCAAGTCCTCGGAGCAGCTCATCAACGACACCTGGCACCATTTCGTTAGCCGCACGGTTCCACTCACGATACTCCCGAACCTTCGCCGTCAACCCATCACTCGTCTTGCCCATCTTGCTCAGCACACGTATCGCTTCACATTGCTGCTCAAATTTCAGCGCGACCCGTCCCAACCCATGCCGTTCCATAAATTCCAGGTTGCCCTTTTCCTGGCCTGGAAAATAGGTCGTGGCAACAAACGGTTTATCCAACACCACCGCCTCGAACAACACGTTCGGCCCTACCTTCCCCATAATAACATCCGAGGCAGCCATAAACGGCGCGATCTCTTTCAAAAAAGGCAAGACATGCAGCCGTTTTATACCTCTCAATCTCCTGACCAACCCCGCATTTGTCCCCGCCGAAAGTATAATCTGGATATCCTTATTGACCGCCAGCAAACGCTCTGCAGAACGCCAGTAGTTCGTCGCGCCATCGCCCCCTCCTTGTAGAAAAACTGTAAAACGATCCGGCTCAAGCTCAATACCGCACAGCACTTCATCCCGCTTCGCCCCATCGGCTTGATAAAACTGCTCGCGTACAGGCCACCCAACGATATGCAAACGGCTGGGATCAAAGCCGGCCACCAGCGCCAGTTCATGCGATTCGCGTGTTGGAGCAAAACTAGCCTCCGCGTTAAGCTCAGAGAACCACGTTTCATGCACGCTATATGGATCAGAAAACAGCATACCCAGCGGAATATCAGGCGCGTGTTCCCGCATCACGTGCTTCACCGAATGCGAAAGCAATGAATGGGTCGTAATCACCATAGCAGGCCGTACCTCATCCAACGCCTGCTTGAGCCTGGCATCAATAGCCGAAGCCAGCAAACGCTGATACGCCAGCGCCTCTCTCGGTCTATTACTGAAATGAAATTCAATAGCCCACATCCACAGCGCATAACGCCCCACAAAACGATAATGACGATGAATGAACGCGGGCAACATATCAACAGTAGTTACAACATAGTGCTCTTCTAACAGGTCCTGTAAGGCATCAGCAAGACTAAGATGACCACCACCTGTCTGGGCGGTCAGTATGAGGATATTGGGTTGATTGGGCATGTATACTCTTTTCTGGCGGATTATCTACCGAATTCCGTATTCATAGTTGCTGTGATTATAGCATGTCTTTCTCGCTTAACATCATTTCCATCTATTCAACTCACCCAAAGAATGATATAATGAGAACGCAAGTTCTATTTTTTCGTAGTTACCCAGACCAATACCCATTGGCTAAGAAAGAGAACACCCATGCTCCGTGATGTAATGCGCGAGACACGCGAATTTCCAAACCTTCCCTACGAAGGACACGAAGAGGAACTTCCACAGCGATTTCAGCAGGCTTTTATACAGGGGTTACACCAGGCCCACAAAGAAATCTTGCAAGAACTGCGTCAAACGCTCTTAAAGATCGTCCGCATACGCTTCCCCAACGCGCTGCGCCTTGCCAAAAAGCAAACGCTTATGATAGAGGATTCAGTCATCCTGCGCGACTTAATCGTAAAAATGAGCATCGCGCAATGTACCGAGGAAGCTGTTATGCACCTGCTCGAAGTTGACGAGGAGGAAGAAGAGGAGTAGCCCTAAGTATATTCGAGCTATGCACGAGCTTGTTGAGCCATCTACGTGAGTATGGTAGGGGCGACCATCGCGGTCGCCCTGGAACTCCTTTTCTGCCCTGGCTGTCGCCCTTTAGCTAGGAGTTCGCTATTCCCCCAGCAACACCTTCAAATCAGCAGTCAATTGCGTGGGAGTGAAATCATCATCCAGCAAGACACGCTCGCGACCCTCTTTATCGATCACATAGATGTATGAGCTATGCGTCACAACCCCCGCGCTGGTCGCGGCCTGCGCATCAACGCTGTAGTCCGACCACACGGGGGAAAGCTCCTCGTGTGAGCCGACCAGGAAATGCCAGTAACTCACCATCTTATGCACTTTGGAGAAATTGAGCGCGGCAGCTATAGTATCACCCTTGGGGTCCATACTGACCGCTAGCACCGCAATATGGTTGGCATTGCTGCCAAGTGCCTGCATTGTCGAATGTAATTTATCTGCAATAACCGGGCAAATATCGGGACAATGCGTATACAGAAAGGTCACCACCACAGGCCGGGCCTTGAACTGTGAGAGCGATACCGGCTTCCCAAATTGATCCTTCAGGCGAAAATCTGGCGCAGGAATACTGCCGAGGTCGGTTCCTTGCAATCCCGACTGGCTAACTCCAGGAGTGGACGCGGTAGTTGAACCCGTGGCATTACGCAGGCTGAAAATCGCTACCACAAGTACGACCAGCAGCGCCAGGATGATGACTGACAGGCGAGACGCCAGACGCCAGCTCATGCTCATATCAAGTCCTTGATCTCAATGAATCACTCGATCCAGCACCATGACCGCGAAAATCAGCGCGAGGTAGCAGTTCGAGTACCAGAAAAGCGTACGTGCCCATTTTTTCGTCTGATCGCGAAAGAGGCGTACTGCCATGTACACCAGTATACCACCCAGCAAAAGAGCACACACCAGGTAAAAATAGCCCATGGCGCGCATAGCAAACAAAACCATCGTTACCGCCAGCAGCAGCAGCGAATACAGGAGGATTTGCTTGCGCGTCTCACGTTCGCCCATCACCACAGGCAACATGGGAATGCTGGCCTTCTCGTAATCTTTCTGAATGAGCAGCGAAAGCGCCCAGAAATGTGGCGGCGTCCAATAAAAGATGATAGCAAACAGCCAGATAGCAGGCAACGTAATACTATTGGTGACTGCCGCCCACCCAACCAACACAGGCACCGCGCCCGCCGCTCCACCGATCACGATATTTTGCGCGGAAGAACGCTTAAGCCATAGCGTATAGACAAATACATAGAAAAGGATCGCCGAACACGCTAGTTCCGCGCTGAGCAGATTGACAAAGGCCGTCAAAACGATGAAGGCTCCCACGCCCAATACAATGCCGAAAATAAGCGCCTGCGTAGGCTGTACTCTGCCGGAGGGCAACGAACGGCGTTGTGTGCGCCCCATAATCAAGTCAATGTCCCGGTCGATATAACAGTTGATGCAGTTCGCACTGCCAGCTGCCATCGCGCCGCCCAGCAACGTCGCGAAGACCAGGTCCAGGCGCGGTAATCCTTGTTTCGCAATCGCCATCGCCGCCACCGTCGTTCCAAGCAGCAGCACAGTGACATGGGGCTTCATCAGGTCGATATAGCTGGAGATAGTTTGCCGGACAGGGCTGACTTCCTTCTTCTCCTCTTCGATTGTTTCCAACTCAGCACCATGCGGGGCCGCACGCAGTTGACGAGCCGCCAGCACTGCCAGTATCACCAGCATACCCCATACGGCAGTAGCAAGCGCAAGATGTAAGACTGCGATAAATTCCGGCTTTTTCAGCAGCACAATCAGGCCGCCGACCCCCGCCTGCGCTACAAACAGCAAGCCAGCTACCAGTGCAACCCTGGCCTGTCCTGGCGCGACATTACGTCTACGCAGGGCCGAGATCAGTGTCCAGATCATCACCAGTCCTACAAAGGTGGCCACGAGACGGTGGAAAATATTGATGTCCGCCAGGTGATATTGGATAGCCCAGTCGGGCGCATTGCCGCATAATGGCCAGCCTGGGCAGGCCAGTGAGGCTTGTGAATTGGTGACATACGAGCCACTCAGCAGCAATCCATACACCAGCAGGGTAGTTGTCATCGCCAATCGCATAAATTTGCGTGTCTTCGCGGGGTGCTCTTTACTGGGTTGCGCCTTCCCCGACATAACGGCAACCGTAATCACCATCGCGAAGATCACCAGGGCAGTGGCAAGATGCGCGGTGATGATCTCCGGCGGCAGCTTCCACAAGACCGTCAGTCCACCCAGGATAATCTGCACCACCAGGAACACCGGCGCAATCAGGGCCGGTATCAATATCTGTCGCTCTTTACGCGCATAAATCACAGCCAGCACTGCCAGGCCAATCACGAGTACGCTCACGATTGACGCCCCAAAACGATGATATTGCTCCAGAAGCACCTGATAATCCAGTGCAGCATAAAGCCGTCCATGGCATAGAGGCCAATCAGGGCAACTCAAGCCGGAGTCGGTTGCGCGCACGGTACCACCAAGCGCGATAAGCAAATAAGTAAACCCGACTGCGGCCCACGCAACTCGACGTAATAATTTCATAGAACCAGGCATCCTTTTACGAACATAATCTGACCTATTGTATTTTCACGAAGCTTCCTGATTCCCTCCTTGCAAAGAAGGATAGATGCCTTACAAATACCTGAACATGTCACTCCACTCCTTGTCCCATTTCCACATCACTGGTATAGTATCTAACGAAAGGGACATACATAGGAAAAGCAGGGTCTGTGAATTCTCGCCAGGGCTACCGCAAGGGTCGCCCAAGAGGCATCAACCTAAGCCGAGAAGCCAGGCACAGGGCCAGATAATCCGTAGGGGCGAGGGTAGACGATGAGGGGTGATGAGGGCCTTTATGGTCGCCCGCGGGGTGGGGTGTGGTCATGTTCCCGCAAGATTTGAGCCTGATGAACAGGTACGCGGGCGACCATAAAGGCCCTCCCAACCCCTCATCCGCCGCTCTCGCCCCTACGGATGTTGATGGGCTTGTTGGTAGGGTGATGCGTATTGGGTGACCCTTGCGGTCGCCCTGGCCTTTCCAGACCCTTTCGGTCGAAAGGCCAACGCTATGGCAAACATCGGACCCGATTTCTGGCTCACACAATGGAATTGGGAGCCATCAATACTCATCGGCACAGCCCTTATAGTTGGTTTCTATCTTTATGCCATCGGGCCGGTGCGCAAACATCACCAATTCGAGCCAGCCAAACGCGGCCAGGTCTTCTCTTTTCTATTGGGCGTGAGCATTATGTTCCTGGCACTTGTCTCCCCATTGGACGAACTGGGCGATAGCTACTTATTCAGCGCGCACATGGTGCAGCACCTATGCCTCACAGTTATCGGACCACCACTGATGCTGATTGGCACACCCGCGTGGTTCATCCAGCCCATAGTGCGCAACAAAGCGCTTTTTCAAGTCGCTCGCTTTCTCACTTATCCCGCTATCGCCTTCGCTCTGTACAATATCGATTTCTGGCTCTGGCACGCGCCCCCGCTCTATAACGCGACGCTGGAAAACCAGAACATTCATATCCTTGAGCACCTCACCTTCATCATCTTTGGCATCCTGAACTGGTGGCCCATCTTCAGCCCATCACCCGAGTTGCCGCGGCTCTCCATCGGAGGCCAGATTCTCTATCTCTTCCTGAGCGGCATGCCCAGTGTCCTGCTGGGAGCAGGTCTAACCTTCGCCCCTCCACTCTACGCACCCTACATCGCCGCACCACGCGCCTGGGGCATCTCAGCCGCCACCGACCAACAACTTGGCGGCCTCATCATGTGGGTACCCGTCAATATCATCTACATCATCATCATGAGTGTCCTCTTCCTGCGCTGGATGCAGAAAAAAGAAGCTGAACAAGCCGCCCACGAAAGAGCTTTATATGAGCAGGAGGATGCAGAGAATGCAGTATTGTAGAGACTCTTTCCCATCCATGTTATAATGCGCCTGTACATTTCCGCATTCTTGAGGGTGAGAAAGAAAAGGAAAGTGGGAGACAGACATTCTGCGAACCTGCTGGGAAGGCTGCTTCATCATCATGCTCATTACACGTATTGAACTCGAAAACATCAAGAGTTATCGTCATCTAACCGTCGATTTCCGGCGCGGCACCACCGCCATCAGCGGAGCCAACGGTGCGGGCAAAACTACGCTCGTCGAAGCCATTGGCTATGCACTTTTTAATTACCTGCCGTATAATCAGAACCAGTTTGTGCGCGAAGGCGAAAAATCTGGCAAGGTGGTCATTCACCTCGTCGGCAGCGATGACCGCCCATATGAAGTCGAGCGTCGCTGTGGAGCGGGCGCGCACTGGCTGGTCTATGACCGTGAGGCCGACCATCGCGTTGAACAGCGCACCGATGTTCTGGACAAACTGCACGAGCTCTTCGGCATAGATCGCGAACGCCCGCTGGAAAACCTCTTCCGCGATGCCCTGGGCGTCCCACAGGGAACCTTCACCGCTATTTTTCTCGAAGCCGCCGCAAAACGTAAACAGACCTTTGATGCCCTGCTCCAGATTGAAGATTACAAGACCGCCTTCGATTACCTGCTAGAGGTACGCAAACAGTACGAAGAGCAGATACAGGAGCAGAAAGGCGAAATTCAGCGCTTTGAGATTGAAACACGCGAACTATCTGATTGGCGCATAGCCCTGAAAAACGCGCGACAGGAAGACGAGCAGAAGAAAATCCAGAATGTGCAAAGCAACCAGCGACTGGCAACGTGCAAAGAACGTTCAGAACTGCTCAAACAGCGCCGGGACAATCTCCACCGCAGCCAGTCTCATCACGCGCAACAAAAAACCATCCACAATGCCGCGCAGCAACTGTTATCCAACAGCCAGAAGTCGGTCAGCGAGGCGCAGGCTGCGCAGCATGCTGTTGAAAATAGCAAGTCCGACTATGAACGCTACCTGCAAGCCGATGCGCGCTTGCAGCAGCTTCGGCGGGATGAACGCCAGCGCAACGCCCTCCAACAGCAGCACAATGATTTTAATAACGCGCTTGCTACTGTGCAGGCCAACATCCATAACTTGCATACGCGGCTGCGTGAAGTAAATACAGCGCGTCAAAGAGTGGTCGAGTTGGCTCCGCTTCTCGAACAGCAATATGCATTAGAGAACCAGCGTGACATGCTGAAACAGCAGGTAACACAATATGACAGGCTGGTCAAAGAGGTCAAACGCCTGGACTCACAGCAAACTACCAGCCTGCAAGAACTTGCAAAGATTCAGCGACACATCGCAGACATTGAGCCATTGCTTCCATTGGCAGAAAAACTTAACGAGCGTCTTGAGAAAGTGAGCAGGCTACAGGCAAAATTAGATGAGCGTGGCTCCAAACGCCTACAATTTGAGGATAAAAAACAGCAATTGCAGGAGAAACTAGAAGAGCGTGAGCAATTCGCTACTAAATTACGCCAGGCAGAGGATTTTCTCACCAAACTAGAAGAGCACCGCCAGGAAGCCGAAGAATTACCGGAGCTGCAAAACCAGTATGATGAACTGTCTGCCCAGCAACATCGACTTGAAGGCAACATCGAAGGCTATAAGAAGTCCCGCAAACTCTCGGCTGGTGGTCAATGTCCCTTACTGTACGAACCCTGCCAGAACATCAAAGCGCGGGGACTGGTCAGCCTGGAATTTTACTTTGATGCCGAATTAAAGAAGGATCACGAAATACTTGCAACCCTCACCAACCAGCTGACAACGGTAACAGAGCGCATGAAATCTGTGAAGCGTTATGCCGATGAATTGAGCAAAATGGGTCACTACGTTGATCGGCGTGATGGCTTTGTCGAACGTCTCAAACAGGCAGCACAGGATATTACTCGCCTGGAGCGCGAAGTGAATGATCTGAAAGATGATCTGGATGCTCTCAAACTCATCGATCAACAAATTGTCCAGGCGAAATCAGAACTTGAGGAAAGCCAGAAAGCCGATCAGCAGGTGCGCATGCTAGATGGCATGTATCAGAAGGTGCAACATTTACAAACCCTGTTAGAGCAGATTGCCAACGACATCGAGGAACGTACCCACCTTGCCAGCGGGCTACACGATAGCCAGGCTCAACTAGACCAGGTTCAACAGCAACTTCATGCCCTCAATGACCCACGCTCAGATAGCAAAGCCCAGCAGGAAATCATTAAACATGAAGCTAGCTACCAACAGCAATTACAAGAGCAGCAGCAGAAACGCCAGGAGATCGAGCAGCAATTACAGGCCTTACAGCAAGAACTTCAGCGCTACATTGACCTGGATACACACATCGGCGAACAGGAAGCCGTCCGCCAGATGTGTATCGCCAACTACAACATCTATCTGAAAAACCAGGATGCTGCCCGGCAACTTCCCGAACGAGAACAGACCCATCAGAAAGCCTTACGTGAAGCTGAACAGGCTGAGCGAGATCTGCTGGCTGCTGAACAGGCCTTTATCGAGGCACAGACCGTGTTTAACGAGCAGGAACTTACGGCAGTCGAAAAAGAAATCAATGACCTCTATGGCGAGTTATCAGCGCTTGCCGAGTCTATGCGCAAGCTCCAGCTTGAAATCAACGGCCTCACGCAAAAGATCGAACATGCTGAGGCGTTACTGGTGCAGTTGGAGGCAGCTGAGAAGGAGAAGCGCACGCTCGAAGATCTGCAGAGGATGCTGGAACAGTTCCGCAAACTCATTCGTGATGCCGCACCTCACGTGTTGAAGGCTTTGTTAAACGATATTTCCAGCGAAGCCAACCGCATCTTCGGTGAGATCATGGGCGATCGCAGTGCGCAGCTTACCTGGGAAAACGACTACGAGATCGTCCTGCGTCGCCAGGGCGTCAATCGCACCTTCGCGCAGCTAAGCGGCGGCGAGCAGATGAGCGCAGCCCTTGCCGTGCGCCTGGCCCTGCTCAAGAAACTATCCACGCTCAATGTGGCCTTCTTCGATGAGCCAACGCAGAACATGGATGAATTGCGCCGCACCAACCTGGCGGAACAGATCCGTCGTGTGCGCGGCTTCGACCAGCTCTTCGTTATTAGCCACGACGACACCTTCGAACAAAGCCTCGACAGCCTTGTTCGCTTGCGCAAGAAAGACGGCGAGACACTCCTTGTATCTGACGAAGAGGTCATGATGGGAGAAGAGCAGGTAAAAGTATATGCTTCGTGAAGTACCCTACGCCATAGCGAGAGCTTCTACAGTCCATGATAAAACTGTTGGCCTCTTCCAGGCCGATGTTCATTACATTCACATGAAGCGGCTGGTGGGCTCTAAAAGACTTCATGTATCGAATGGCATCTGAAAGAAAACGCAAGTACTTTTACCCGTAGGAACGATTTACTACGGAACCTGCAAGTGCTTTTCTATTCTTCAAGTGCTTTGAACTACAGCAATAATACTGAACAGAAAGATAGTTGTCAAGATGCTCCACAAAGGCAAACTCCAGGCAGCGTTGAACGGGAAGCGCGGACAATTCACCGCCGACAACGCCGCCTTTAATGACCAGCTGAAAGCGTACCGCTACGCCCTCGAAACGCTATCAACGCTACTCATCGGGTGAAGAACTCGAGCGCCTGCTGCCACCCGATAAAGACGGCATGCCATCGGCTGGAGCGCGTCCAAGCCTCGAATTTGATCGCTGGCTGGTAAGCGCGCCCTATAACGAGTATCGCGGCCCGCTTTTCCCCTTTGGGCGCGAGTTCGCCAATCATGAGCAGGCCCGTCAATGGGCAGAATGTATCGAGGGCATCACCACCCTGGCGGTTGATGGCAGCCAGCTCCAGCCCTGGCGTGACGCCTCGATTCCCGTCGCATTGATTCAGGTCGGCCTGTTTGCCAACCCACACATGCAGGGTCAATCCTACACTAAAGATGTAGTCATAGAGGTACTTTCCCCCGACGAAATCATGGAGGAGTCGCGCACCGAGAATAA
>WNGL01002268.1_pt1 | contig 23460 bp, 21 predicted proteins | sample 5400591 | NCBI WGS metagenome assembly WNGL01 (sample SAMN13153377, study PRJNA577476) | soil metagenome | isolation source: 80 cm soil or saprolite under Garry oak tree replicate 1 | place: USA:California | collected 2016-06-15 | reverse complement strand
CGACGAAATTGGCATTGAAGATGCCGTCCACCATCCAGACGGTTGCATCGGGACGGCTGTTGTTGGTGGTCTGAGTCCATGGCGAGCCCCCAGGCTGTATCATCACGCCCGGGATCAGATTCAACAGATTTTGGTAGTTCCGGCCATTCAACGGCATATCGTTGATTGCCGCATTTGGGAGTACGCCACCCAGAGTGGCGCCTGTGGTATCCACCAGCGGGATCGCTTCGTTGACCGTTACGGTCTCGCTCTGTTGGCCGGGTTCTATGGTCAAGTCGACTCGAATCTCAGAGCCAACCTCGACCACAACGTTCCCACGGTCCAACGTCTTGAACCCCGGGAACTCGACGCGGACCGTGTATGTGCCGGGAATCAGCGTGGGAGCGTTATACAGCCCCGCCTCATCCGTGGTGACAGTTCGCGCAGGGCCTCTCTGCGTGTCTATTATGTTGACGGTGGCGCCCGGCAGAACTGCCCCAGTCGAGTCCTTAACACTTCCGAGAATACGGCCGAAATTGCCCTGCCCAAACAGCGCCAGAGAGAAAAGCAACAGGACCAGAGTCGTGATGAGCACACACCAAGTTAGTCCGGGTTTCACTGTCACGGATGTCATAGTCTCCCTTTCCAATGCGCCGCTCACGATTGAGGGCGGCAGCACTGCATAATCCTTCAGGTTGTTCAAAAATCTACCGACACCGAATCTAACGTCGCGAGAAAACGTCGGCATCGCGGCGATCGCCACGAAGAGAAGGAAAGACAAGCGATCCCTCCCTCTTTCATATCGATATCTTTTCTGGGGGTGCAGGGAATTGGCGTGATCACAGTCTACGTTCAACATTAAGCGGAGATTAAATCAGGATTAAACGTTGTTTATGTCCCTTCTATTTCCATTGACAAGCTCCGAAACAGCGGCGTAAGACGGCCCTATCGAATCAAAAGAGGTATTTCAACGCGAACTGCATGATCCTTGGGTCCTTTGCGGAAGTGACTTGGCCGAAAAGGCTGCTGCCGAGATTCGTTATCGGGTCATTCATGTGGAGCGAGTTCGTAAGGTTAAACGCTTCCGCTCGAAATTCCAGTCTCTTCGCTTCACGCAATTGGAACGTTCGCGAAAGGGCCGCATCCAACTGCCAAGTTGCAGGGCCAAGGATGCTACTCATACCTTCATTTGGAAATGTGCCCAGCGCGGGTAGCGCGAACGCCGCGCCGCTAAGATAATTTTTAACGGATTTGTCCCCATAGGGGTTTGCCCGTAGTTGATTCACACGCTGGCCCGCGGTGAGAGCTTGAGAGATCGTAGGGAGCAGACCGGTCAAGGATCGATCCTGGGTCGTCGTCACAGTCATAGAATCGCCAGATAGGATTTTGAAGATAGGCGACACCTGCCAGCCGGATCCCAACGCGCGCAACGCTGGATTTGCCAACTGGCGTGTTCGGGCCACGGCCGACAAATTGAAAACCTGCCGCCGGTCCGTAGACGCCACCGCACAATTGCCCCGGTCAAACCGCCGGTTGCCGGGATTCGAGTAGCCGACATCAGAGGTACCTTGAATGGCACTTAGGCCGCCGGGATCGCTGATGCAATGCGACCAGGTGTAATTTGCGCCTAAGGTGATGCCATGTCCGGCGCGGCGCTCGACGGAAAGGATCAGGCCGTTATAGCTCGCCGTGGCCCCGGCCTCGACATGGTTAATTGGTCCAAAAAATTGTCCGGTTGCCGGATTCTCCTGGCTGAGCCGGCGGCGCTGGTTTGTATTTGCAGTGGTTGAGCACGTGGGGTAGGTGACTCCGGCGAGTGTGCACGGCCCCAATCCGAGGAAAACGGCCGGATTCGTCCCCTGTACGGCCCACATATGAACGGTGTTGTTTCCGAGATAGGTCCCCGATACGAGCCAACCCGTGCCGACCTGTTTTTGGAGACTCAGATTCCATTGGTAAACCTGCATGTTCGGAGTGTTATAGTCCAACGACGTCACGAGCGCATAAGCCGGCCATCGCGCATCGTTGTACTTAAGGTTTCGTCCGTAGGACAGAGGGAAGGGATCTCCACCGGGCTCATTGGCCCATGGATCTTGGAAACTCACATTATTCCTAAGGAATGTCGGAAGGAACGGCGCTCCGTTACTGAAGCCCTGCAGATAAAGATTGGAGGGATAGTCATAAAACGATCCCACTGAAGCCCGGACGGACGTGCGGCCGTCGCCAGTCATATCCCACGCCACGCCCACACGCGGGGAAAAATTCTTCCACTTGTTGTACATGCCTTGATAGGCCGGAAACCCGGGATCACCCGTAAACAAGATGCCCGGTGGTGTGGCGGCAAACCGGTTGCTCTTGATGCCCTTTCTCAACGTATCAATGTCGAAGTGGAGGACCGTGTTATCGAGGTGGATCATCGGGAAGAATGGTTCCCAGCGCAGACCATAATTCAAGGTCACCTGTCGGTTCAGCTTCCAAATGTCGGCTGCATACAAGCCAAAGTACTTGGACCGCTTATTTTGATCGCCCGTAGTGCCATACCGAAATGTGTTCACAGCCCCCAAAAGAAAATCTGACATTCCCAAGCCTGTCGTTTGGCCGCTAAAGGTTATGGTCGGAAACGCAGAAGCATTTGAATACGAATTCGTCCACCATGCCGAGAGTTGCGTGCCAAAAGTCAGTTGGTGGTTGCCGCGCACCACGCTCAGATCGTCATTGAAGCCGAAGACGGCAATTCTATTGGGACCCGCTGCGGGCCCGAAAGCGCCGGTACGTAACCCACCGGTGACGCTATTCAAACCACCGGTGATCGTGTAAGCCGGGCGGTGCGGAAGCCAAACGAACATCTTGATCCCGATATCGCCCGGCCCCAAACCTGCATTGTTGAGGTTCGCTTCGGTTTTAGCGGCAGCAATCCGATTCGCGGTCACGCGGAACGCGTTGACGACGTTCGCGCTGAACAAATAGGTATCCCCAAGTGTAAACGCCTGTGCGCGGCCATTTTTACCAAGCTCGATGGCATTCAGTGCGTTTTTGTCGATGTCGTAGGCGGCAGGACTGAAGGTAGTGTCGAGCAAATACCTGCCGAATATCGAATGACTGGCGCTGGGTTGATAGTCGATCCTGCCCAGTGCCATGTGATCGTTCTCAAGGAAGGATGTACCGTACCTGAATGTTCCACATGGATCGGAAGTTTGCGGCAGGTGACTTGCCACCGCCAGGGCCTGCTTGCTGTAGAGCGACGGATCGATCCGGTTGTTGACAAACGGCGCTTTCAATGTAATTTGCCCCCCCGCATTACAGGCGGGCGAGGCGAACGTCGTAAAGTCACCCGCAAGCATTTGCGCCGATGGAATGATGGCCAGCGTGTCCGTTGGCGCCTGGCGGATGGTCGTTCCTTGATAGGCGCCGAAGAAAAAGAGTTTATTCTGGAGGATCGGACCTCCCAATGTTCCGCCGAACTGGTTGCGCTTGATCGTATCGCGCCCGAGCGCAAATGCGTTGCGCGCATTAAAAATTCCGTTGCGCACAAATTCGAACGCATCGCCGTGAAATTGATTGGTTCCCGATTTCGTCACCAGACTGACCGTGCCGGAAGATTTCACGCCGCTTTGCGCACTGGTGGCGCCAGTCTCGACTTTGAATTCCTGCAGCGCATCGGGGAAGGGCATCGACATATAGCCGTTGTCGTAGGGATTGTTGTGATAGGCGCCGTCGAGAGTGAAATTTAATCCGGTGTTTAACCCACCAGCGACCGACAAATTACCTTTGCTGAAAGGATCTCTTCCGCCGGTACCGTCGACAATCGGTGCTGGCGTCGCCGCGCCGGCAAGCGCCACCAACTCGATCATCGCGCGTCCATTCAGGGGCAGGTCCAGAATGCGGGCGTTCTCCATCACCTGGCCGACACCCACGCTGCGGGTTTCCACCAGAGCGGCATTCGCCTGAACTTCCACCTGCTCGCTGACCTGGCCGACTTCCAAAGCCACGTTGATAACCGGGTTGCTGTTGACCTCCAGCACGATTCCGGTTTGTGCATACGTCCGGAATCCCGGCAACATCGCCTCTAACCGGTAAGGACCGATAGGCAGATTCGGCAAAACGTAAGATCCCGTCTCATTGGTGACCGCCTCTCGAGTGATTCCCGTTTCGCTTTGCGTCACCTTGATTTCCACACCTGGCAGGACGGCTCCACTCTGATCTCTCGCCGCGCCACTGATCTGAGCTGTCGCCTGCGCCCACGTATCCGTGCAGGTCCAAGCGCAGACCAACATTGCTACCAATATCGTAAACACTGTTGGCTTCATGATTCCTCCGCAGAGATATCCCACTGCTGATTATTTGAAATTTCTTCTTTAAAACTGCCGCAAGTCTACCAGAGCGTTCGGCATCAACAAAGGATGTGCAAGACTCCTCAAAACTCCGGCAATATAATATCGTCATGACCGTAAAAAACATTGGTCCCGAACAAGCTAAAGACATTCTCGAAAGCGAAGGCAACTCGGTTTATATCGATGTCAGAACCGAACAAGAGTTCATGAATGGGCACGTGCCGAGATCGATCAACATTCCGGTGGTTTGGCCCGATCCGGCGACGCGTCAGATGAAGCCGAATCCCGATTTCGTTAGAGTCGTGTCGGCACATTTTGCAAAGGACAAGCGGATCATCGTTGGTTGCCAGGCAGGCGGTCGGTCTCAATTTGCCGCGGAGCTACTGGCGCAAGACGGATTCCAGGATGTGTCCAATATGCAGGGCGGTTTCGGTGGTGCACGAGACCCCATGGGCCGGGTGATCGCGCCAGGGTGGAGTCAACTGGGATTTCCGGTCGAAACAGACCTCCCCCCCGATAACACCTACGCCTCGCTTAAAAATATTGGTTAATCCCCAATTGAAAGGAAATGGAGAGGTGCGCAATGAGAAAACCAACCATAGCCACAATCATCCTGATGCTGTGTTGCTTGTTTGCATATTCCCAGCAGCCGCAGCGCAACCCTGCCGGACAAACCGCGGCCGAGCGCAATCGGCCGGATGCCTTACGGCAGATCATCCCAGGGCACTATGTGTTCACTTCCATGACCTACAACAGCGGAGTCATCGTCACAAGCGAGGGTGTGCTCGTACTCGACGCTTTGAATTCCGAGCCCGTTGGGCGCGCGGAACGAAAAGCGATCGAGGATACGATTCGGCAGCCGGTTCGTGTTCTGGTTTCGTCTACTTTCCATAACAACTATTCGAAGGGTAATCTTGCCTACGCGGACGTCTGGAAGATCGGACACGAAAACTACCGAACCGATCTGTTCGAATTAATGCAACGGGAGAAGGTATCGGCCGAAGAGCAGAAAGCGAGACTTCCGAATCAGACCTTTCGGGATCGGATCACGCTCTATCTCGGCGGCAAGGAGATTCAGATTCTCTATGTGGGCCGGGCTCACACGCGAGGGGACAGCATCGTATACGTTCCGCAGGATCGCATTGTCTATCTGAGCGAGCTCTTTTTTGCCAATCAGTTTTTGTTTATCAACGATGGTTACGGTCTGGACTGGCTGAAAGCGCTGGATGCAGTCGAAGCCCTTGGGGCCGAGATCTTCGTGCCTGGACACGGTCCCATTCCTGCAGATCCCCGGGAAACTCGACAGGAACTCCGCCGTTTTCGGCAGATGTTGGTGGATGTCCGCGATGCCGTTCAGAAAGAATTTGCGCGTGGCGCAACAGAAGATCAAGCAGTCGCCACAATTCGGTGGCCACAGTACGAAAAGATGCAGTCTTACGACGCCCAAAGGGAAACGGCTGTGCGGCGGCTGTATCAGCAACTAACCGGAGCGCTCAAGTGAGGGCGCTCCGGTTCTGCGGCGTTTCTTGGGTGTCTTCGTGTCTTTGTGTTTCCTTTTCCCGCTTACGTCAGAACATGTACTTCAACGCGACCTGCATCTCGCGCATGTTCGTGCGTGTCGTACGGATCTTGCCGAAGCTCGGGGAGATTATGGTGACGTCGGGATTACCCCAGTTCGGGTGATCCGGGAAGTTGAAGGCCTCAAACCGGAACTGGACCGCGTGATTCTCGACGATTCGGAACTCCTTGTGAACTGAGAAATCCCACTGAATGAGTCCCGCGGTGATGATGGTGTTCCGCCCGACGTTGCCGTGCGTTCCGAAGGGTTGAAGCACGAAGGCGTCGGTGTTGAACCAGCGCTCGATATTGCGTTCACCGCGAGGGAGGTTCGCGCTCTGGCCCGTCGCATTCGGCCGGTCATAGCCGGCGCCTGTATTGGACTGGTCCTTGCTTGTAATTACGGTCTCTGGGAAACCGCTCTGCAGTGTGAAGATGGATCCGAGCTGCCATCCTCCGACGACGGCGTCGGCAACTCCACTCCGGTTTAGAAACCGCCGTCCCTTACCGACCGGCAGTTCATAGAGCACCGATGTCACAGAACGGTGGGCCGTGTCGAAACTCGACAGCCCACGCTCCCCACGGAGGTTATAGCTGTCCTGAGGAAACAGCGTATCCGTGTCGTGCACGCGGATCGCGCTTCCGGTATCGATCGAGCGCGACCAGGTATACCCGAACAGATACGTCAGTCCCTTCGAAAACCGGCGCTGCAATTTCACGCTCAACGCGTTGTAGTTCGCCTTGCCGCTTCCGTCGACCTCCTGGATCCGGCCCAGCTCCGGATAAGGAGAGCGGGAGGCCACTGACCCGGTTGCCCCCGGAATCGCCTCATTGAAGACCCGGAGCGATTCGAGCCTTCGGCTCACCGAGCCGATATAACCAACCTCGAGCGCGGTGTCACCGCCCAGCTCGCGCTGCACGTTGAGCAGGTACTGGATGGAGTAAGGCGTGCGCCGATTGTAGATGTTGGCGAGGACATACGGTTGGGCGATCAGGACTGTTGTGCCGCCCAAGCCGCGGAACGGAGCGTTCCAGGTCAAATCGAGAGTATCCGGCGTCGCATCGTCGCGGCGCCGGCCTGCGAGATTGCGGGCCATGTCAAATCGCGGGTTGCCGGTGTCCTGCGCATAGAACATTCCGCCGCCTGTGCGGACAACCCACTTGGAGCTCGGGTTCCAGGCAATGCCGAGCCGCGGGGCAAAGTTTTTCTTGTCATCAGCGACCAGCCTCTCGCCGAGACGGCCATCACGGGCGACCTTCACACTAGGTTCGAACCTTATCGGAAAGCCTTCATAGAAATCCCCGGTTCCCTGCCGTACGAAAGTCGGGTGACGGCTCATATCTGCGACGTTCGGAGTCGTATCGACGAACGGCACCTCCATGTTGGCCAGATTTCCGGTCTTATCTAAGAAGGGTGGCGTGTACTCGTATCGCAGCCCGTAATTGATCGACACTTTCGGGTGGATCTTCCAGGTGTCGTCGATGTAGTAGCTCTGGCTCATCGCCCGGAACTGAACCTCCGCCAGGGACACCGATCCCTGGGAACGCTTCGAGTAGCCGAGCATATAATCGGCGAACGAGTAGCCTGTGTTGGCGGCCCCACGCAGCGACGTCGCATTCGGCTCGAAGCGGAATTGGCCGCGGACAAATTGATTGCCCAATTGGTTATATTGGTCCCAGCGCAATTCGCCACCGAAGCGGAATGAGTGGTTCCCCCTGGTCAAACTGAAGTTGTCAATCACCTGAGAGGTGCGGTTCCTATTCGCATATGGCCCATTGGAGTTGTCACCGAATGTTCTGCCCAGGAGTTGCAGCCCTGTAAAGCCCACGATGACGACCTCGGGAGTGCCCCAGGCAAGGGGCGCCGTCTTCGACATCCCGGGAATGTTCAGCTCCGACATGACATCGCGGACATTGGCCAGCTCGCCCCCTTTCAAGTTGTAGAAGGAGTTGAAGCCGAACCGGAATTCATTGACCATCGACGTTGAGAACAGCCTCGTATTCGATAACATCGCCTGGTGCACGGTCGTGAGCACCTTGCTCCCGTTCAGATAGAAGTTCGGCTGCAGCTCACTTTCGTCTCCCCAACTGTATCGGCCGAACCAGTTGGACTTCGACGACTCCACAAAGTCGATGCGTTGAATAAACTGATCCTTGTCGGCGACGCGATTTTGGGTCGCCTCGTAGTTGTAGTCCACCAATCCTGGATTGAGATTGGGCGGCGGGTAAAACTCGAGCAGCTTCGTCGATGTCGAGTCGATCCGACCGGGCGGGATCACGTTGCCCGGAAACTGCGTGCGAGTGAGCGGATCAAAGATCCGCGTCGTCGGAAGAAGTTCGGAGAAATCCCCGCTGCGCATCTTAACCGAAGGCACACTAAAGAGCTTGCGGCTCGACCTGCGTTCCCGGAATCCCTCGAAGTTCGACATGAAGAATAGGCGGTTGGTTCCTTTGAAGATCTTTGGCAAAAATACAGGGCCGCCCAGTGTGAAACCGTACTGGTTCCATTTGAGCGGATCCTTGGGGCGATCCCCGGCGAAGGCGTACTGTTTCGCATCGAGCTTGTCGTTCCGGAGGAACTCGAATAATGTGCCGTGGAATTGGTTGGTTCCCGCCTTGGTCGAAACATTGATCTGTGTCGTGGCGCGTCCGAACTCGGCGGGGAAGATTCCCGTCTGCACCTTGAACTCCTGCAGAGCGTCAATCGATGGCAAGACGACATAGGTGTTGAAGTTGACATCGGTATTCTCCACGCCATCCAGCGTGAAGTGATTGAACTCACTTCGCTGGCCTGCGACCGAGATGTTCTGCGCTGCGCGGCTCCCACCCTGGCGTTCGTCGGCTTGCTGTGAGCTGTTGAATCCATAGCTCACGTTAGGACTGAGCGAGACAAGCTGGAGAAAGTTGCGCCCGTTGAGCGGCATGTCAACGATACGCTTATTCTCGATCACGGTTCCGACCGTCGCATTTTCCGTCGCGATCAGCGCCGCCGCACCCGAAACCTCGATCGTCTGGCTCACTTCTCCAACCTGCAGAGTGAAATCGAGACGTGCCGACTGCTGAACCTGAAGCTCCACATCCTGTGTGATCGTGCGAAAACCCGGCAGCTCCACCTTGATGTTGTATCTGCCCGGCTGCAACACGGGAAAGTTGTAGACGCCGGCGTCGTTGCTGATCGCCGGGCGGACGAAGTTTGTGGCTGGATTCGTTATCGTCACGCTCACCCCAGGGATGACCGCGCCGCTCGGATCATGAATCACGCCACTGATACCGGCCTGCGTTTGGGCGAGAGCTGGTAAAGCGGCCAAGAGAACCACACACAAAATGCGACAGAGATAACTACCGCTCATGGTGTCCTCCATTTGGGGGCAAGGAAAAGGTTGGTCGAAGTCTAACAAAGCTCCTACCTCCATGAGAACAGATTTTGGAAGACCAGGAGCTATCCCACCCGCGACAATGTCACCATAATGCGATCTTTGATTGCGGCAGCAATGTGCTGGCAAAGACAGATTTAGAATGAGCCGGAATTCCCCTCCTTGGCGAAGGAGGGGTGGCTGCGCCCATCAATGAAATGTCGCGAAGCCACCTCAGCTGGGCGCAGACGGGGTGGTTCGTTCAACCTCCGAACAGATTCTAACGGTAGCTTGAACGAACCACCCCCTCCTTTGCCAAGGAGGGGAGTTTTCGCTTCGTATAGGTTCATCCTGAATTCCTCGACCTCGGGAGTTCTGAAGTTATCGTCGTATTCGGCACAGCGTAGCAAGCGAGGGATTCGTCGGTTATTTCCGCTCCGCTCCCGACACACCCTTGCTGAAGTTGTCCCCATGTCCCGTAGGATCGTCATTCACCCAGAAGGAGTGCTCTTCGGAGTACACGCAATAGTCCTCTCGAATGTCCCCGTACGCTGTCCCATCCGGCTTCTTGCCCCAAATGCCCGGTGCGACTCCGTCGGAGGTGTCCAGACGTTCCATCAATTGTTTCGGCCCAACCCACGGCGCGGTGTATGCCTTGGGGTCGGTGAGCGTCATGGAGAACTCGAGGTGGTCACGGTCCAGCACCTTATAGCGTTCTTCAAGCCGCATCTGCTCACTGTGAATCGAGCCCTGCAGATCGAGCCAGGTTCGGTCATCAAAACCAGACGACTCGACGACAACCGTGTCTCCTTCCCAGTGGGCGACTGAATACCCGTACCATCTCGGCTTTGCGTTACTGCCGGGAAGTTTTCGGCCATCCGTCCAGAGATCACGCCACACGCGGTCTCGCTCGAAGAATTCGACGACCTCGTTAGGAAGCTGAACGAAGCGATAGAGGCTATTCCCTCCTCCAACACGGGGATATCCTGCGGGATCACACAGAAACAGCGGATCATTCCAGTCTTTCTGGTCCGGCAAGTACACGTAAGCCAGTTTTGTGTTTCTGCCCGACGGCCGCGTCTGACTCCACTTCATCTGTCCCCACGCTGTCAACGGAGGACGATCGTTGCCCAACGTCGGGTGGAAAGCTCCCGCGCCTACCGTTGCGGCCCGGGCGCGATTTTGTCCCGGCGCCAGCATTCTCCAAATTCCGGAGATGTCGGGCCTGGTCTGAGCGCCGAGGGTAGGCGCTAAGGTCAAAACCGCCATCAGCGCGACGAATGATCCCACGAAATAATGGCGCATGTTGAAACTCCTTTCTTGAGGCTGCGCGCTGTCGCGCTTGCGCTGCGCGTCGCCTTTCGACAGCTCAGCTTTTCGGTTGAATTTTGTGTTCTGACCAAACGCATAAGTTCTCGGGATAATCGTTAAAGTCCGACCGGACTGGTTTGTCGACCAGGGTGAAGATCCTTTTATCGCCCTTCCATGTGGCCGTGTACGCTTTTGGATCCGTGGCATTCACAACCAACTCCAGGTGGTCGTGATCCGCGCGGCGGTAGCGCTCTTCGACCATGAGTTGGTCGCTATGGGGAGACCCATACTGATCGATCCAGGACTTCTCGATGTAGTTGTTCGATGTGACGACAAATGTGTCTCCTTCCCACTTGCCGACGGCGTATCCAAACCATCGCGGGTCCGCATCGGTGCCGGTAGGAAGCTTCCGCCCGTCTGTCCACAGGTCGCGCCAAACACGGCCGTTCTCGAAGAACTGGATCACCTCATCGCCTGTCCGCGCGAGCCTCATTCCGGAAAGCGTGGGAGTCCAGAGAGTGCGCGGAAAACCTAACGGGTCACACCAGAGGGCAGGATCATTCCAGTCCCTTTGCGGGAACACGCCGGTGCTCAACTCCTTATACCCCGTCTTCGTCTTACTGAAGATTGCCTTGGCCCAATCCGTCATTGGAGGACGATTGTTGCTAATCGTGTTCAGGGCACCGGGCGGCCTGCCGATGTTTGTTAGTTCCCAATATCCACTCAGATCATGCGGGTCAAAGGACTTGTTCGAAGCTGCCGGAGTCTTCCGTGCTCCCGTTTGCGGACGGTTCTGGGAGAAGAAGACCGATGCGGGAGCCAACACGGCCACCAAGACAAGGATCGAGGAAGCCAGAAAACGATTTCGCATCGAAACTCCTTACGGCTGTTGTATCGCTGGTCCGGTTACATTTTGGCCCGTCGGGAATTTCGGGAACTTCACTTCCACGGCCGTATAGCCGGCTTTCACCGGCAGTTTGCCCACGTCGCCGCCCGGTACACCACATTGTCCAACCATAAACATTTTGCCGTCCGAGCTCACGATTTGGCCGCAACTGCCGAAAGGCCGGTCACCTTTGGCGGGAGTCATGGTCACCAAGATCTCGTCCCCTGGCTTAAACGTGTCTTTATGCCAGCCGATCCGAACGAGGTTGCCCGGGCTGAGCATCTCGATGCCCCAGTGTTCGGTTTCGCCCTCGTTGTTTTTGAAATCAATGTAGAGTTGAGCATGAGGATTAACCCATATCAGTTCGGTCACGGTCGCTTTGACGGTAATTCGAACAGTATTGTCGTAGCTTCCCGCTTCGCCGTGGTGCGCAAACGTGGTGGTGGAAATCAACAAAATACCCACTGCCAACACAGAAAAGAGTACGAGCTTAATTGTCATGGTTGCCTCCGTAGAGTGCACTTTTTCTGCACTCTACCACTTCCTGGGTGAAATCCCCCTCCTTTTCAAGGAGAGGTGGCGATGAACTCTCATGAGTCGCTTTCGAAGTTTTCAGTCGAATATCTCCGACACCGAGAATGTAAAAACAGTATTTCCATTCCCCGTCGGCACCATAATCTCTTTGTGAACGGGATCGATCTCGACTCCGTTCACGTTCATTCCCGTGATTTTCGTTACCGGGATTCTCCAACGCGGAGGGACGTCTCCATTATCGTTAATACTCCAGACACCGATAGCCCCGCGTGCGGCGGTCGCGATAATCCAACCTTTCGGCGCGTACACGTGTGGTTTGCCGCCTCCGAGTTCCGTCTTCGGACCCGCGATGACCCGTAACGGCTTCGCATTCCCGCTGGCGTTGCGATCGAAAATCAGCAAACTGGCGCGGCTGGGAACAATCAGCAGGTTGTGCATGGGATCGACACCCACTGCCGGCAAGGCTCCTCGATCGCCGGGCGCCGGAAATTGAATCTGCGTGTCGGGCCCATGGAGAACTCGTTTCGGCGCCACATCGCCACTGGCGGTCCGATCAAACACCAAAACCGAATTCGAGGCGACGGGAAGGAAGATCTCGTTATTGACGCCATCGACGGTAACCGCATCGAGCGCGCCATAACCGGTGCCGACGACTTGCGTATGAGGTCCTTGAATGTAGCGGACGGGCGGTTCTTCTCCGTTCGCGCCTCCGCGGAAAATGAGGATCGCTTGAGCCAGAGGACTATTGACGACAATTTCGTCGTGAACCGCATCGTAGTCGAAAGCATGCATGGTCCTGCTGATCAGCGTCTTCTGCCCGATCAACGTTCTCGTCGGCGGCGTGTTCTCCTTTGCCAACCTGGCAAAGGCCGCAATCTGCGGATGGGTCACTCAGTTGGGCACCAGATATTCTTCTCGCCTGCTGTCATAGGCCACCGCCTCGACCTTGCCGAACCTTAACCCTTCGTAACCTCCGGGCGCGCTGCGGATGATGCGCAGCGGCGCCACGTTTCCATTGGCCGATAGCGGATAAACTGTCGCCGTGGCATTGCCGAAATTCGCTGCCCAGACCTCTTTGTTCTTGGCGTCGACAAAAACACCTGTGGGATACCTCAGGCCGGTTTTACTTCCTTTGATCACACGGCTCGGCGCCACATTTCCCTTGTCCGTCTCCTTGAAGACGAGGATCGACTGCCCGACATCATTGGCGACATACAGGTCACCGGTATCCGGATCCAGAGACATTGCCGCCGGCCAGTTCAATTGTGTTTTGGGACCTTGAATCACGCGCAGGGGCGCTGCGTCACCCCTAACGTCGAGCGGATAGACGGAGATCGAAGCATCCTCGAACCTGCCGGTCCCTGCCGTCAGGTAATCGCTGACGTGACCCCAATTGTTGACGAACATCAACTTCTTCTTCGTATCCAGCGCGACACCGTGGGCGTCCGACAGACGTGTGCTTTCCCCTTGGAGACTGCGCAGGGGCTTTTCGTCTCCGGAGGCCGTCTTACGGTATACCGGAACCTGCGGAGGGTACTGAACGCCGACGTAAAGTTCCTGCTTGTCTTCATCGACCGCCAGGGAGAATCCACGATGGGGCACGCGCAGGATCCGGTTAGGCTCGACATCGCCCTGTTTCGTTCTGTCGAAGACGACAACCTTGTCTCCCGTATCGGTTTCGACCGAATAAATGTCGCCATTCTTCGGGTCGATGTACATGCCGTTATTGAATTGGATATCGGTCTTTGGACCCTGGATGATCCGCTTGGGCGGGCTCGGCGGCGCACCTGGAGGCGTATTCTCCAAGCGGTTGAATGTGCGGATAGACCAGAGGTTGTTGTCCTGAAGCACGACCTCGTCGTGTTGGTTATCGACCGCCACGAAAGTGTACGTCGGATACGTATCGCGTATCGTGCGCACCGGTGGCCTGCTGATGTCCGCTATCGCTCCGGAACTCTGCGAAGCCGCGTATGCGGATGAGCTTCCGACCGTGAGGCTGCGCGCTATCGCGCTTGCGCTTCGCGGCGCGCGAAGGAGATTTTCCGGCGGCAACGGGGCACCCGCACTTGCTAACTCATCGAATGCGCACAGCTCGTTTTCAGGAAAGCGCTGGACGGATACCAACCGCGGCGAAACGGTTATGGAACTCAAGGGTGAGTTCGCCGGACCAAGCGAGAACAAACAGACGGCAAGCACGGTGATGCCAACGGCGATGGGAATGATTCTGCGCATAAGCCCCCCGAAGGTCGAGCCGAGTTAATACTATACCCAGAGGTTTGTCAAACGGCAGCTCGCACAATCCGCAATGGTGAGGTATTCGGGCGTGTTTGCGCCTGCCGCCAGATGGAGACCCTTGATCGTGCCCCGCGAATCCGCCGAATCCGCGTCGGTGATCCACTCATCGTGTGGGATTCCATTGTGCACCACAGGATCGCCTACATTCAGACGTTGATCATCAACATTGTTATCTGCCGTCGCTTGCATTACCGAAACGTTACCGCACATTTACGGCACGTTTATACGGACCCCGAAATGTTCTGGATCATAAAACACGGAATCCGAAACACGGCCATGCTTGCTTGGGGCAATCTCCTGTCCGATGACGAGATCTGGCAGGTTGTCACTCTGCTTCGGGAATTCAACTCACTGCCAGATTCAGTAACGCTCGAACTTGTAGGCCATCATCATTGATGATGGTCCATTGTTGGGGGTTGAAGAGCTTCGATACGGAGACGAATGTCACATTTTAGGGCAGCCTCGCTGGTGAGTTTTCTCCGCGAGGGAAAGCGTTGTTGGGAAGACTTCGAGGAGAAGGAACCACCCCGCAATCCGCGATACAAGGCCAAGTAAGAGGACTCCTCGTTCTCCTCACCAGGCCCAGGCGTAGGCATCATTACGCGGATCGGCGCCGGCCTGGAGCATGCCGGTTTTCGGGTCGATGACGATCACCGCCATTTCGCTCATTGACCATGGGCCGCTCACCCTCAGCTTGTGACCCTTGGCGATCAGCGCTTGCTGAACTTTTTCGCCGATACGTGATTCGACGCCCAGATCACCCGGATACATCGTGTGCGGGAACGGCGAGGCCGGAAAGCTGCGCGTCGACCAGCGCGGCGCTTCGATCGCCTGTTGGACGTTCATCCCGAAGTCCACCATATTGAGAAGTGTTTGGACTGTGCGCATCAGTTGATCGTCGGCGCCCGGACTTCCTATCAATCCGTAGGGCCGGCCGTCCTTCATGATGAGCGTGGTCGCCAGTGTGCTGCGTGGACGCTTGCCCGGGGCCAGAGCGTTGGCTTCCCCTGGAACCAACGAGTAGTAATCGCCACGGCAATTGAAGATGAATCCCAGGTCGGCCATCACAATGCCCGTTCCCCAGCCGCTGTGAAGGCTGGGCATGAAACCGATCATGTTCCGATTGCTGTCGATGACAGCTATATAGCTGGTGTCGCCGTCGTGGCTGGCGTTGCCGTCGAGTTTGATCATCGGCTTCTGGAACAACGCCGCTTGCGATCCCTTCATGAATTTCTCCGGATTCCCGGGCCTCAGCTCTAACGATGCGTGATTCGCATCAATTAGGTTTCTCCGCTCCGCCGCATACTGTTTTGAAAGGAGTCCATCGAAGGGAATCTTGATGAAGTCCATGTCGCCGAGAAACTTCTCACGATCGGCAAACGCGAGCTTGAGCGCTTCAGCGCTGGTATGAATGTATTCGGCGCTGTTGTGTCCCATCGACTTGAGATCGTAGCCTTCGAGCATGTTCAAGAGAATCAATTCCGCAGGACCCTGGGTGTTCGACATGTTCTTGTAGACACGATACCCGCGATAGTCCGTTGAGACCGGCGTCTCCACTTTGGCCGTGTAGTTGGCGAAGTCCTCGTATCTGAACAACCCGCCGTTTTCTTCGGAGAACTTGGCCATAGTTTGCGCAATGTCGCCTTTGTAGAACCGGTCCCGGGCCGCTTTCAACGCCGCATGACGTCCTTTACTCGCATTTTGCTTTTCCGCTTCGACCAGTTTGCGTAGCGTTCGAGCAAGATCGGGGTTCTTGAAGAGTTCGCCTTCCGTGTAGAGCTTGGATTGATAAACCCTCTTGCTGGTCGGATACTTCGCGAGTTTGGCGGAGGCGAGGCTGCGGGCCAGATTGGCGGGAAGCGGGAAGCCGTTTTCGGCGACATCGATGGCTTGTTCGAGGACTTTTTCGAAGCTCATCGTACCCCAGCGGTCGAGCAGGAGGTACCAGGCGTCAACGGTACCGGGGATCGATCCCGAAAGAAGGCCATCGTTGGTCGGAATCTTGCCGCCGTTGTTCTTGTTGTACCACTCGATCGTTGCGAGTTTCGGTGCTGGTGCTTCGGCGTTGATGGAATACGGTTGCCTGGTTTTGGCGTCGTAGACGAGGATCTCGGCGTCGCTGCCTATACCGTTCGAGGCCGGATCGACGAGCGCCAGGACCGCTTGGCCCGCAACTGCCGCATCAAAGGCGTTTCCTCCGGCCCGCAGGATGTTTTCGGCGGCGCGCGTGGCTTCCGGTTTCATCGAAGAGACAGCGGCATGCGTGCCCCGAATCACCGGCCGCATCGTTCCGCCGGCCTGCTGCTCCTCCGGATCCGATGGGCGCGCTGTCTGTTGAGTTCCTTGGGCACCCGTTTGGAGCACAACCACGGCTGCCACCACCAACGCCGCTGCTATCCGTCCCGCGTTTTTCATGGCCACACCTCAATATGAGATGCCGGATAGCATATCAAAAGGCTTGCGCGACCCCCGACGCCATTTTGCCGTGCAAGTTTGCAGAACATCACAACTCATTTCGTGAAGACGGCTATGCGATTCGTCCGACCGCGAAGAATCATGCACCAGCGGGCGTCCGGACACGAGGCTTTGCACATCAAAATGGCGAGTCGTGTTTTCATCACTGTTTTCCTTTCGTTGATGCACCGGGCTGCTCCTGTCCGCGCCAGTACCGTTCCAGAATCGGCAGGTCCCGGTTGTTTTCGCAGAGATGCTCGAGCAGTTCGGTGTCCGGCTGCAGGGTGAAGCGCATTGTGTCCGACTTCCACGGCCGTGAGTACGCTTTCGGATCATCGATCGTGACGTCGACCTCCATGTGGCCGAAGTTGACGCGGCGGAAGCGTTCGGTCGTGCGCAGCGCCTCGGTATGCGGATGGCCGCTGTTATCGAGCCAGCTGCCTTCCTTGAAGCCCGCGGTCTCGACGACGAAGGTGTCACCTTCCCACCGGCCGATCGAGTAGCCGTACCACGCGGGTTGATCGGAATCAGCCCGCAACTGCCGCCCGTCGGTGTGAATCTGCCGGTACTTGTGGAATTCCTCGAACAGAAGAATCGTAAGGCCCGGCATCTGCGCGATCTTCCACGGAATTCCCGCAACCGTCATCGCATCCGGAACGCCGTGAGGCATGCAGTACGCCTCGGGGCGGTCCCAGCCGTATGTCTCCACGCGATGTTTGTAGAGTTCGGCGGCCCACGGCAGCATCGGTGCGTCGGCACCTTGGGGCACTAAGTTCTCGTTCCAGCGTTGGCTGTCGGCGCGCCAGATACCGGACAAATCGGGTCTGCCTTCGGCTGTGCGCGGCGTCGCGGCGTTCAGGTTCGGTTTGCCGTCAGGCGTACGCGGCGTTCCAGGAAGAGGCAGCGACAGCCACTGTGCGACGGCTGTCGCCGATGTGCCAAGAAGAACGATCAAACTGCACAGCACCAGATAACGAAATCGCTTCATCCCTTGTCTCCTCACGTCTTCCATCCTCACTCGTCAATGGACTCGGCCGCCGCGATCACAAGGCCCGTATAGACGACGGCAGAGCAGCGATCGTTTTCCGTCCGCGGTTCGGCGGTGAATACGTTGATACGCAAATTACACCTCCTAAGTCGTTTATGGTGTGGCTGCAGTCGTGGTGTCGTGAATGATACGCCACGCCTCGTTGTTGCGGCGAAACAAAAGTGTGAAGCGGCCATGAGGTGAATCATTGGTGCGCGCAAGCCGCCATTGCCCATCGGCGACTGCGAGGACCGGGCTCACCGGCTTGATTTCGAGTGCGGAAAATGTAAGCGTGCCCATCTGCTCACGCGATGTGTATCGCTTCTTGTAGCGATCGAGCACTGTCTGCCATCCGCGCGTCAATTCATCGCCGGAAACAAAGATGGTTGTCTCCGCGCGCTCGTACCCATCCATGAATCCTTCGATGTCGCCGCGATTCCACGCCGCCTGCTGCGCTTCCATAACAGTTCGCACCGCCGCAATGACTTGATCGTCTTTGTTCGTCCCCCGATCGCACCCCGCAATGCACGCGGAAACAGCCAATACGACCAGAGCTGAATTAATGCGATGCACTATTTTTTAACGAATTTTCGAATCGTTCCGAGGAAGTCCGCGCCGTACACGTTACCTTCGGCGTCGACCGTGACTCCTTCGGCCATGCTCGAACCAGAGGCGTACGGATACGGACACGGATCTGGAATGAAATATTTGATTGACCCATCCCGGGCGCTTCCAATCCGAATGCCTCTCTGGATACCGGGGTTGAATCCGTAGCCGGTCTGCGGCAAAGCGAACTGTCCGGTGTTGGTGCGCCCATCTCTAGACTCGGAGTCGGCAACGTAGAGGACATCGTTTTTGTCGATGTACATTCCGCTGGGCCGTCCGAACTGGAACCACTGCGCGATAAACTTGCCGTCCTGATCGAAGATTTGAATTCGATTGTTCTGGCGATCGCCGACGAACAGCCGTCCTCTCGAATCGAATACGAGAGTGTGAACGACATCGAATTCGCCCGGCCCCATGCCCTTCCTGCCCCACGTCTTGATGAATTTTCCGTTCTTGTCGAACTTCATGATTCGAGCGTTGCCGCTTGCGGTGCCGCCGCCGCTGTGTCCGTCCGCGACGAAGATGTCGCCATTCGGAGCAATCGCAACGTCGGTAGGCGCGTCGAACTCGTCCACTCCAGGTCCCGAAACACCCGGTTTGCCGATCTTCATCAAAAGCTTTCCTTCGGAACTGAATTTCAAGACCTGCTGGCCCTTTCCGGTTGCACTTCCATTGTCGGCCAGCCACACGTTGCCATCTTTGTCGACGCTCAATTTGTGCGGGCTCACGATCAGTCCCTTGCCAAAGCTTTGCAGCAGCTTGCCGGACGTGTCGAACTGGAGAACCGGATCGAGAGGAGAATCGAGACATGTCGTGCCACCTGCGCCCGATGCGCCACACCGTTCGACAGCCCAGATGGTTTTCCCGTCAGGACCTGCATAAACGCTGGCTGTCGATCCCCACTTCCGGCCGGCTGGCAGTTGTCCCCAGTGCACTCCCGCGCGAAACGGATTCGGCAGATCGTTGTGCGCGCCCAACAGCGACACTGCTGGCAGCTTCACCGGATATTGTCCAGCCGGAAACACCGGGGTGCCACGCGCACCCTGTGGCTGGCTGCCGGAGCCTTGAGCAGGCACGCCGCACGAATCCGCGAGCGGGCCGGGCGATCCACCGGCATTACTGCTTGTCTGAAAAGTAAATCCGAGAAATAACCAAATCGAGGCGAGAAGACTGATCATGGTCATGATGTTAGCCCTCTGAGTTGCGCTCAATTATAATGCGCTCGCTAAAACACGCCGATAATTTTCGCCGAGGCGAGGGACATCATGTGCTTGAACGTGACTGTGTTCCGCGGAGTAGTGTTTTCGAGCACGACTATGCTAGCCTGCATCGGAAAATCGGATAGCGCGCCGCGTCGCGTGTATTCACGGAGGTTTCCATGTGGGCACCCAGCCGTATTCCGACCACCGATGTTCGACCCGCTGCGCAGCGGGAGCCCACGAAGATTCTTCTCGCCTGCGGTCTTCTGTGCGTCACGCTCGTCTACGTTGACTTGCAGGAATGCCATGCGCTGAACCCACGAAAAAGTTTGGCGCAGTATTCGCGCACGACCTGGAACCAACAAGACGGGCTACCACAAGATGGTATTACCGCAATCGCGCAAACCGCCGACGGATACCTGTGGCTTGGAACGAGCGAAGGCCTGGCGCGGTTTGATGGATACGATTTTACTTTATTCAACGATGCTGCTGGCGGTTTGCCCTCGAACGCGATTACGACTCTGTCAGTGGGCCCTGACGACTCCTTATGGATTGGTACCGAAAACGGTTTGGCCCGTCTCCTTAAGAAAAAGTTTCATATTTATACAACTGCCAATGGACTTCCGAACAACTCCATCAATGCACTCTGTGTCGACCATGCGGGAAATCTCTGGATTGTCGCTGGTGGAAGGCTTGCGAAATTTGATGGGAAAGACTTCACGATTTTCGAGCAAGAGCGATTCGTCCGCACGGCTCGAACAGTTTATGAGGATCCCGGTAGAGTGCTTTGGGTTGCAGGACTCGAGGGAGTGGTTCGATTTTCTAAAGGTAATTTCACTCCAGTCATCGAAGACAGCAAATGCCACCTCGACAACTTGCAAGGAAAGTGCCCTGCAGAGAACGTCCGCACGTCCGCCGCTTACGTCTGTGCGGCGCCGGGCACGGCACCACCGCTCGTGGGCGATGGGTTTCTGCAGCGCTGGTACAGCGCCGGTGACTTGAACGCGCGCATCCGATGGAGTATGCCTGCCGACAATGTGGGCGGTCTGAGCGCAGAGGACAATTTGGCGATTCTGGCCTTCGTGCTCCAGTCGAACGGCTTTGCAGCAGGAAGGGAGCTCAGAGACGACGCGGCCGGGCTGAAAGCGATGGTGCTGCACGAGAAGATGAAGAATCCGAACAGCACCGTTAAAGAGCCCCTGAACGACCTTGGAATCTCCGCGGCGTATTACACGGACGAACAAGCTGCACGAGGGAAGAACTACTACTATGCGGCGTGCGGAATGTGTCACACCGCGGAACCCAACGGGCCCAACGGTGTGAATATGCCCCACGAATCCGGCTTGGGATGGCATTGGGGCAATCAATGGCGGTACACCGTACAAGCGGGAAAGCAGTGGTTAGAAACCAATTCACGCATATCTGGCAAGCCCCAGATGTGGGACACGGTGGCGGACTTATATAACAAGATCAGGACGACCCAGCCTGCCTATGCCGTCGGCGCTCTGAGCACGGAAGAGTACCTGAGCATTGTCGCCTACTTACTTAAGCAAAACGGTTTTCCCGCGGGAAAAGACGAGTTGATGGACAATCTCAATTCGATGAGAAACATGACTCTCGAAAAGGGCTTCGAGCGGCTCTTCAACGGCAAGGATCTCACCGGCTGGTCATTTGTACTTGGAGCGAATTGCCCGCCGAAAACCGAGCTATCTCATGTTTCGCAGCACGATTTTCCATCATCCGGCTACATCGGCTTCCAGGCAGAGAGTGGGCCAATGCAATACCGCAACATTCGCATCAAGGCAGAGTAGAAGAAACAAGGGGACCGAGGTAAGAATGAGATCGAACCTAATGAGACATTTCATCCGAGTCACTGCGATGCTGGCGCTGACACTCAGTGGACACGCACAGAACGCGTCATCGCAGAGCACAACCAATCCGCAGGTTGTTGAAGGCAAGGGCATGTATTGGTCCATCGATGACGTGAAGAAAGCCTTGAGTGCGGGCACCCCGGTGCCGCTGCCGCGCACCGCCAGGTATTTGATCACGGTGCAGAATCGCCTCAAGGAGAAGCCCCAGCCGTCGGAAGTGCACACCAATCGCACGCAATTCTACGTCGTGCTCGACGGTAGCGGCGTCATCGTGGTTGGCGGCAACGTTCCCAAGAGCACTCAAACGTCACCGACCGACCGTCGCGGCCAGCTCGGCCAGTCGATCGTCGGCGGTACGCCATACCGGGTCAAGCCGGGCGACATGCTGCTGATCCCGAAGAATACCTGGCACATCGCCCAGCCCGACCCCGGCGGACTGAGGTACGTGCTGGTGAATCTCATGGAACCCTAATCGGCCGGGCGATTGCACTCTTCGCGCGGCGTCAGGACCTCTCTGCCTCGCCCACACCGGATGCCTCTAAATCCTCCGTGGGGCACCTAGACTTGCCTTGGACCGAGGCTCTGACGGCCCACTGTCAAAAGCGGACATATCACATACCACTTGATCTGGACCTTTGATGTGCTCGCAATCCGTATATACATTGTTGACACGCTGGCAAGATTAACGTATCAATGGAAACGAGGTGCATAAATCTGTCATGAAGAGCGTCGTGAAGAAATGGGGCAACAGTGCTGCCGTGCGCATTCCGGCCGCTGTAATGGAAGCGATTCCGCTTGAAATCGATGAACCGGTCGATGTGCGCGAGGAAGCAGGACGGATCGTCATCGAACCGATCCGGCAAAAAGCATACGACGTAAACGCTCTGATTAAAGGCATCACCAGCGAAAATCTGCACGACAGTGTCGATTTCGGTGCGCCGGTCGGTAAAGAGGTCTGGTAGTGGCGAGGCGATACGTACCGGACGCCGGCGACATCGTCTGGCTAGACTTCACTCCACAAGCAGGGCGAAAGCAAGCCGGTCACCGCCCTGCCGTCGTCCTGAGTCCGGTTGGCTATAACAGCAAGACGAGCCTGATGCTCTGCTGTCCGATGACGACTCAGATCAAGAACTATCCCTTTGAAGTCCCAATTTCGGCGGCCGTTCCCAGCGTCGTGCTATCCGACCAGATTAAAAGCGTGGACTGGCGCGTTCGAAAAGCCAAACGCAAGGGCAAGGTGTCGGCGGAGGAGTTGGCGGAGGTCCGCGCGAAGGTCCACGCTTTGATCGGGTGAGGTTTTTGCAGAGCAATAGGCCATTTCTGTCTAAGAAAAAATACTAGATTTTCTTAGACCCTTTGGACCCAGAAGTTGAACCAAAGCATAGAAACAGAAGCATGTAAGGGCGAAGAGGCAAGGGGCAGAGGTTTGGGAATTCTTCTCGCGCGACTCTGCGACCGATAGGAAATGAAATTAGAGGACATCACAAAGGATTTAAACCTGTCGGGAATTGAACCATCGCAGATCGTTACCGTGGTGGCAACTGTGCCCCTGCGGGACGAATCGCTGCAGGTGATCTACCGCACGCCAGAGGGGCAAATGAAAGAACGCCTTTTGGGGCGTTCGGAATCGTTGTTCGCATGGCTTCCAACAACAATGATCGTCTGGCCTGTCCTGTCGGCAGCATTCTGAATTCTTAATGCCTCGGAAGCGGAGCTGCCGGCCTCCTGCCAAGTGCGGGCGCCCTTGGCCAGTTCGCCGAGTTTGCCCGCCTCGCCCGGGGGCAGGAACATAGCTGCGATCTCTCCCACTTCCATACCGAAACGCTGGTTCTGCGAGGAGGGCCGCAGATGTAAGAAATCCTTAACCTGTGCGACGTTTGTCGCTGGTGCGCCTAAGAGCTCCGCAATGTCCAAGATCCCATTGAAGAAGCCTTTCATGGCGCCGATTGCGATCATGATGCGGGGCATCGTGACCATGAAAGTCGGATCATGATCATGATGTGCGGCATCGTGACCGTGAAAGTCGGATCATGATCGTGATGCGGGGCATCGTGACC
>WNGL01002267.1_pt1 | contig 23461 bp, 23 predicted proteins | sample 5400591 | NCBI WGS metagenome assembly WNGL01 (sample SAMN13153377, study PRJNA577476) | soil metagenome | isolation source: 80 cm soil or saprolite under Garry oak tree replicate 1 | place: USA:California | collected 2016-06-15 | reverse complement strand
GAGTATGAGCCGCTGGAAAAACACCAACGAGCAAAAGGAGGAGGAAGCGCCCCGAAGCCAGAAACTCGATCAACCAAGACTTATGAATTAAATCACCACCTACCCGCACCCGCCCGCCACACTTGACACCCTACATAGGAGTTAGACCTGCTGCGTTAAATTCTCATATTTCCGTGACTCCCAATTGCTAGAGGCTACCGGAAGGATTGTGCCGAATTATTCGGCATTTGGGAAGCGGAATAATCCCGAGCTGATCTAGTTGCCTTTCCTCGTGCGAGCGAGAAAAATACCGATCGTGTACCGAGTAGCGCATTGACTCTCGATCGCCCGCCTTCTAATCTAGCAGAGATTTTCCCCCGATGATCGACGAACGGGCTTTTCTCGCACAATTGGAATCCGCCAATACGGGCGGCGTGAGCTACGGCAAATTCGATGATTGGATTTATTCTGAGCTATCGAGCGATCGTCCAATCGATCTTTGCCGGTACCAAGTGGCCAATTGTTATATGGGACGCGCTGGTTTGATCAATAGCGGTGGCGCGTCGGGAAAGAATGATTTGGGTGAAGCCGTCGTTACTGCAGTCATTAATAAGAGAGCTGGCGGGACAGGCTTAATCTCCGGTCAAACGGCATTTCAACGCCCGGTGAAGGAAGGCATCGAGCTGCTCAATGCCATTCAAGATGTTTATCTCGCGAGAGAAGTTACGATTGCCTGAGATTTGCCGTGAAAGCACGCCGCACCATCTTCCTCAGCGGCGTCTCCCACGAGTTCGGCACCTTCCGCGATGCGGTGGAGAACGAAGTCCAAACGAAAGGCTGCTTCCCGCTGAACCAGCCCAGCTTCGGACCTGACTACCAGACCGTCGAAGAGATGCTCACTCGGAAGCTCACAGACTCGGATGCCGTCATTCACATGCCTCCCATGGCGAAGCGTAGGCCGTGATCAGAATTGAGAAAAGGAAAGCAAAAACGAAAAGCCAGGCAAGCTTAAGATGTTATCAGCCGCTGGCCCATCTGCCATCATCCAGCTTACCGGTTCGTTGAAGCCGATGATCTCCTCGAAAACATCGCCGACTTTACCTTCGCTCGGGACGGCAATCAGATCAGCATAATAACCTGCGCGCAGTCGTCCTAATTCATTTTTCTGATGTAAGGCCTGCGCCGCTTGATGCGGCGAGTTGAAAACAACCTTACAACAAAGAGAAGCTACGATCGCATGTCCATCCAAGTGTCGATACCCATCCGGTTTAGCCCACTCACTACCGATTCGACTAATCTGGAATCTTCGCGCGCATAGGCGACAAACAGATACGGCTCACTCATCACTTACCCTCAAATGGCTTGAGACCAGGACCACGGCGTTTGATGTGTTGTTCATAGGGTCGACGTTCTGGCCCGCCTAACGAGGGGTTAGGCGTCTGTTTCCGCTCAGCGATGTCAGACGAGAAACGTTGCCGAGCGTAAGTCTGGCGAGGGGATGGCTCTTGTCCTTGAGACTGTCAGCGGCTTCGGGCGACAGTCGAATCAATGTGCGATGAACATCTCAACGACCAACTGGCTTTGCGGAGTCGCATTTGCGGCCTTCCTTACGCTCTAGGTTCCCGCCGTACTTGCGCGCCATGACCACGACCGGCGGTCCTAGTTTTTCGACTCACGCGATTCGTCGCCCACGATACGGCCCCCTGCAGTGCTGATTACCGTCTTGCTCCGCTACTCGTTGGGCGCAATTGTTCTGGCGATTAATTTTGAGCGGAGCGGTTTGTCGTGAACCAAGCTAACCAGACTACAAAAAATTACGGCGCAGCCCCGCTAACTGGATGCGGCGCCGGACACGGATCGGGCTGAGGGAGGCGCCCGCTCAGTGATACAACAATTTGTTCACGCATCGGCGTGTTCCAGGTTTGCACCTTCGTCTTGTCGGATTTTCCCTGATCGCAGAGCTGCTGCTGCATTGCTTCCGCGGCACTGTTGGAAAGCATCCAGCCGAGTGGCAGCGGGACCTTGGCAGGCGCGAGTGAAAAGAAGTAGACTTTGGTCTGATCTGTCGCGGCCTGTTTCGCGCTGATTTTTTCGTAAAGAACATCCTGCGCTTTGCCGATGGCGCGTTCTGCGTAGACGCCGCGCGCCTCCCTAGCGGAGAGCAATGCGTATAGCGGCGCGAGCGCGTCTTCGAGGAACGCGCCCGGCCAGTGACGATCCGCCTCCTCTTTTGTCGTTGTCGAATTGCGGAGTTGTTCTCTCAACGCTGTGATCTTTCGATCACTGAATCCGGTGCCGAGTGGATCGTTGCTTATCATTATAATCTTCGGGACGATATCGCCGAGGCCATTCGCGGATTTGCTCATGGCCTGACTGACTTCGCGCAAGATATCGAGCGCGGTCGCGGCGCCGGAGTTTTCAAAATAGCCGCCGTCAACAATATGGCTTCCATCGGTGGCGAAGCGGCCGGCCGGACTCACGTACGTAAATCTGGCACTCAAATGCGCTGCCGTGCTCAAAGGCAAATCAACCGCGGGCTTGCGTCTTTTGTTGTGTTCCAATGCGAGCAGTAGCTTTCCGGTAGCGTCTTCTGCGTCCAGAAAGCTTCCGTCGATGATTAGATTCGATACGATGACGCGGTTCCCAGTTTCGACTGAAGTGCCGTTCAGACAAAGCGCCGGCACGTAGACATCTTTCCTTTTCCACAAGTCAAAGAATGGCTCCGCGAGTCGATTTGTGGTTGTTGTGTCGCGCCACGCTTTTTCCCAGCTTTGTTCCAGCCAATGTCCCCGGTCGAGAAACAAGTAGGGCCACGGCCAGAAGCGTTGAACAAAATCCGGGTAAAGCATCGCCGCCACCGCAGGCGAGAGGAAATCACGTCCCAACATTGCTTCCGCGCGTTCGGCGAGGCTGCCGGGCGTGGCGTCGGCGACCAGCGCGTCGAAGACCACAGCGCCAACACTTCCGCCCGAGACGCCGCTGATTGCGAAGACGTGATCGGCAAAAGATGGCTCGACGTCCTGAATCGATCCCAGAACGGCAGCTGTCCAGTATGCTGCGCGAATTCCACCGCCTTCCGCTGCCACGATAAATAGCGGATGGACGGGACGATCGGGATATTTCTGAAGGATGCGAGCGTGCCATTTGATTAAGGCGCCCTGCACGGTGTCGCGCTGAAATTCCTTTTCGCGCACGACGGTGCGAACATCGTGATTGTCATTGGTTAGGCTGCAGAGCGCCACCCACATCGCGATAATGGTGAGGAGCGGCAGCCGATAACGACCTCCCAGATAAACCAGCGCGCTTCCCCAGAAGACCCACGAAGCGGCTGCGAACATCAGCACGGCCCCAGTTCCAAGATTTCCAGCAAAAAAGACTGGATTGATGATGAAGAGCAGTGTCATTAAGCTAGAAATAACGGCCATTAACAGGATCGCGAAGCGGCTTTCTCGTTCCAACTGTGCCAGGGTCTCTCGGTCTTGTGGTCCGGTGCGATCGTCTCGTAAATCCAACCAGCGGCGCCGCAGAACAAAGAAAACATAAAGCAAAATTCCAGCGAGCAGCGCGAGCATGCCGAAGTAGAGCAACCTCACCGGTGCACCGGCTTCATAAGTGTGGCGCGCCCTTAGGAAACTCCAACCCACGATTCCCAGCGGCAAAAAGCCGAGAAACCGCGGAACCTGGCAGCGCAGCGAGCCGTGAAACCGTTCCCACCCTTTGCTGCGCTCGAAGTGCGATCGATCAGCTTCCGGAAAGTCGAAATACAAGAGCACCCGCGCCGAATACCAACTCGCCAGCGCCCAAAGCACCAAGCCCAGCGCAAAGAGACCCAATCGCGCTCCGTTTGTGGCGCCGGTTTTTCCTCCGGGCTCGGCCAGCGCCCGCAGCACTTCAGTACCTTGATTTACCCATAAGAAAACGATTGCGCCCAGGATGGCGACGATGAAACTAAACCGGCACGGCTTAAGTTCGTGATAAATATCGAGCAGCCACCAGCAAACGTGTACGAGCCGTTCGATCAGCCAGCGGCCCCAATTTTTCATACGTTTGCCTCCACCCACTGCGATCGTGCACAACTTTGCCCACTCGCGCCAAGTTAATTCGGGCACCGCCGCTAATAGCTTAACCCAAAGAATTCCTTGTCTGAGCTGGACGCGGCAGAAAAATGTTAGTCACCGTTTCACTGGGGGACTCGTTAGGGGACGCGGGTGCTCCAAGCAGAGGCACCGACTGGTTTCGACATCCGATGCCCAAGAAGGTGGATGCGAATGGGCGTTGGCCGGCGGTGCCGGCACTCCTGCATCGCTTCGAGTTTCTTGCGACGGGTCGACCTTCTACCGGACTGGAAATCCAGTGCGTCTGACTTTCTCGAACTCTCGTGATCGAGCCCGAGCGCTCGCCTTTGGGCTAGAGGCTGTATTTTGAGAAGGGCGCCGTTTCTTTGGTCATTTCGGGTTCCATTCCCGTTCGTGTAGCCGAGTGTAAGTCGTGCGCGTGTGGGAGCCGTTTTACCAAGGCGAAACGAGATGGTTGGCGCCGTTTGTACTAGAGTTTGTGCTAGATTGAGTGAATTTAAGCCAGGGTGGCGAAATTGGCAGACGCGCCAGACTTAGGATCTGGTGGAGAAATCCTTAGGGGTTCGAGTCCCCTCCCTGGCACTTCAACAAACATCGAACATCGAATCAGAAGCGAGATCACTGGACGTTGGGCGGTGGAGTTAGACGTTAGATCACGCGCCACTTTAGTTCGCGCGAATGCCTCTTGGTTTCCCATAAGCGTATTCCGCCAAGGAACGCATTCTCGTTTTGTCCCGGCTCAACATCTTCTGGGAGTTTGTCGAAGCGTCTGACATTGCCGCCACCGAGCACAACGTAATCCGCAATGAAGGATCGCTTCAATTGCGCAACCGCGTAGGTCACTTCTCGCTTCCATTTTTTTTCACCCAGCAGCGCCAAGCCTGGAACGCCCAGGTAATTTTCAATGATGTGGCCGTCGGGATACGGCAGGTCGCCGAGCTCGAGCGACATCAAGGTCTTGCCCCACACCAGCGCGGAGCCGAGACCAGTTCCGAGTCCCAGAAAGAGCATGCGCCCACCACCGTAACTGCCGAGTGCTTGCATGGCCGCATCGTTGATCAGGCGTATCGGCACGCCCAGGGCTCTGGCGAAATTGAAACCAACCCACCCTTTGCCCAAATGTTTCGGATCTTTTATGATGCTTCCCTTGCTTACGGGCGCGGGGAAACCGATCGACGCCATGTCGAACCTCCACCCGCGTGCGCTCTCTTTAAGTTTTGCGATCAGTTGTTCCGGTCTCATGCGCGGCCCAGATGCAAATACGCGCTCATCGCGAAGCGACATGAGCAGTTTTACGCGTGTGCCGCCGATATCGACGACCAGAACTTTTCTCTTCATGAGCGACCGCCGCTTTCGGCGACAATGGCTATCGGCCGCGCCGGACCAGTCGCTGCAAGACGCTCTTCGGTTCCGGTTTTGGTGCGGTGCTGGCAGGCCAGCATTCCACAATTTCAAGCGCGAGGAATCGGAACAGCGTCAGACGAGCAGATTTCAAATCGAGTCGCAGATTCTTCGCAATTTGCTGGACGGACCGGACGCCATTGAACTGCGATGCAAATTGCGCCTCGTCGGAGGTCAGTTTCAGTTTCTGAACGCGTTCGAACCCGTCTTTCGTGTAAGCGGGAATCGATGTTGGATCGAAGCTTACGTGTTGATCGAGATTCTGAATGAGACGCAAGGTTTCCAGGGCCCAGTCGTCCACGTTTGGCGCCCCAGACACATCGGCAACATCGCTCAACAGATCGGCATTCTTCTCAAACATGATCCATACGCGCGGCGCCACCCAAAGCGGGGAGAAAAGTCTTTGCCCGTAATTCTGCATCAGCTCCATCGCTAGCTGGCGGTCTATCGATTCTTCGCGGGCAAGAGTAAGGAAAAACGGGGTTCCAGTTTCTCTCTGTTGATCGCGCGCCCTGTCAACAACCACCACGTCGACGTTGGCGAGAACGGCCGGCGTCTCCGAGCAATAAAGGTCTGGGTCGCGAGCTGTGACAAAAACGATCTCGCCGTCCCGCGTCAGAAGGTCGATCGGCTCCTGATCCCAAAATGCCCGCAGCGAGCCTGTCAGCTTCTCTTTCGCGATCGCTTGAAGCGCGCGGTTCAAAGAAAATAAGATCGTGCGACCGCAAAAATAAACATCGGCCGCGCCTGACTCCTTTGGAGGATCGACCTCTGTGGCCGGAGCGGAGGCGCTGGGTTTGGCCCAGTCCGGAGCCGGGTGCGTCGGGCTCCACCAATCTTCAGGCTTGGCAGCAGACTCTTGGGCGCCAGGTTCCTCGCCCTCTGGAACAAGCTGGTCGCTGGCTTGATCTGGCTTCTCGCCGTTCGAAGGTTCGACTTCAGATTCTGTTGGCTGCGGTTCGCCAGATGGTTGCGGCATAATTGTAACAAACCCGATGTGAGGGTTTGTTCAAGAAGCCAATCACCGCAACGGCGATCTGTCGCCACCGTTTGCAAAACGGCGTGCCAGCTCGCGCCGGCTAATTTTTCCGCGCTCATTCACCGGAACTGCATCCACGATAAAAACCCGCTTCGGCGCCTGCCACGTGCTCAGTTTGCGTCTGCAAAATTCCAATAGCTCGGCCTCGCTTATCCCGGGCGCTGCGACCACGCATGCTGCCACTTCTTCATTGCGCAGCGCTCCGGCAGCTGCCGGACTCCCAAACACAATCGCCTGGCGCACACCGCTAAAGCGCAGCAGCTGTGCTTCCACTTCTGCCGGATTCACCTTTTTCCCGGCGACATTTATCATATCCGAGGTCCGGCCAACGATCCGGAGTCCGTTCGCCGTTTTATTCAACAGATCGTCAGGGACAAAAAGTCCGTCGCCAAGTTTGGCTTGATCCGATTCAGGAAAATAACCATCGCCCACGGCGGAGCTCCGCACGCGAATCTGGCTCGCGGACGCTTCTGGATCGATCATCTCAATATCGACGCAATTCATCGGTTGACCGACAAAGCCTTCATCCTCATTTGTTGCGTTGCGATCGTAACAAATCCCGCCGCATTCCGACGCGCCGTAAAAGGAATGGATCGGCAGCTTGAATTTTTGCCAAAACTGGCGCGCGACGGCGATCGGCAGCGGCGCCCCAGCGGAAATGCAAAGCCGAAGATTGCGTAGCGCGGGGACATTTTCCATTTGGCAGAATGCTTGGTAGAAAACCGGCATTCCGGGGAAAACCGTCGCGTTGCTACGGGCGAGATCGACAAGCACGGCTCGCGGCAGCCGGTCCTGGCTCAACACCATCGGCACGCCACGCGCGATCAGAGGTGTGAGTAAATTGCTGAATCCGTAAGAATGCGAAATTGCAATGACCCCGAAATTCAGATCGACATCACTAATCCCCATGGTGTCGCAGATCTGATTGCAATCGGCGAGGAGTTGCTCGCTGCGAAATCGGATCGCGCGCGGCGCAGCCGTCGTGCCCGACGTTAGCTTGAGAAGCGATGGCGAATGCTCGCCCCAATTTGTGGTAGCGTCCGCTGTCCTCAACCGAAATAGCCCAGGGGAGTTTCCGCTGGTGACAGCGGACACTACAGCCCTGGCGCAACAGACGTCTAGCGCTGCGTCGCGCTGTTGATCGCTGATCGATTGTTCCAGAGGAAGAACAACTAGTCGCCTGCGCAAACAAGCGATCAAAATCGACGGCCAATCTTCGTGGTTTCCGATCTGGATTGCGATAACGCTTCCGGCGTTAAACATTTCCATCTTCGTCTCGAAATCGCGCGCGCGTTCTTCGATCTCTGAAAACTTTCGCACGACTTCGCCCCGCGTGTTGAAAATCGCGGGCAAATCTTTCGCGCGACCGACGGTGCGCCGCCAGGAGGCAAGCAATGGGTCGCTCGATTTCATCCCTTGCGCGAGCCGCTTCGCGCGATTACATTTTGCGCTCCTTTTTGAAGATGAAAGCAGACATTCATCCAGAGTATTACCAGACTGATATTGTGTGCGCGTGCGGCGCGGTGTATCACACCCGCTCGACGCGTCGCGATATTAAAATCGGTATTTGTGCCGCTTGTCATCCATTTTTCACGGGCGAGCAGAAATTCGTCGATACGGCCGGGCGCGTCGAAAAATTCACCCGCCGCTACGGCAGCACCAAAGCCACGCGGGCTCAGACGAAAGCTTAGCTGAGCTGTAGCCGCCTCGCTCTGACGAGGCGCCATCCCACGCGATGCGGCGCTTCGGGATAGGAACGACTTATGGATCTTAATTCCCTTATTGAACGCAGACGCGAACGCTTCGCCGAACTCGAACGCGAAGTCGCTGATCCGCATCTCTTTGATAATCGGAAGCGCGCCGGCGAAATCATGCGCGAACATGCGAGCATCAAGGGCCTGCTCGAACGCTGGAACGAGCTAGAAGCAGCGCGACGTCAGTTGGACGACAACCGCGAGCTCACTACTTCGCGTGATATCGAGATTGCGGCGATGGCTGACGACGAAATCCCCGATTTGGAAAAGTGGGTTGCCGATCTTGAGCGTGAAATTCAAATCGGCCTGCTTCCATCCGACGAGAACGAAAATCGAGACGCGATCGTGGAAATCCGCGCCGGCACAGGCGGAAGCGAAGCTGCGATTTTCGCCGCCGATCTCTACCGGATGTACAATCGTTACGCAGAATCTGCCGGCTTGAAAGCCGAGGAGTTGGAGTCGAGTTCATCGGGGCTTGGCGGACTAAAGGAAGTAATTTTTCGCGTGTCCGGCGAATCGGTTTTTCGAAAACTGCGTTACGAAAGCGGCGTTCACCGCGTGCAACGTGTTCCGGCGACGGAAGCGCAAGGCCGTATCCACACCTCCACTGCAACCGTCGCGGTGTTGCCAGAGGCGGAAGATGTCGATCTTGAATTAAAGCCTGAAGATTTGCGGATTGAAGTTTCGCGCGCTGGCGGTCCGGGCGGACAGGGCGTGAATACGACCGATTCGGCGGTCCAAGTTATGCACATTCCAACTGGAACAATCGTTCGTTGTCAGGACGGACGTAGTCAGCTCAAGAACAAGGAGAAAGCGATGTCGATCTTGCGGGCGCGCTTGCTGGAGCGAAAGCAGCGCGAGGAAGCGGAAAAATACAGCGCGCAGCGTCGCGGTCAGATTGGCACCGGCGGCCGCGAAGAAAAAATTCGCACGTACAATTTCCCACAGAACCGCGTGACCGACCACCGCATTGGCTTGACGCTGTATAATTTGGACCGCGTAATGGACGGCGATCTCGGCCAATTGATCCAAACGCTGCAAGCCGCAGACGTCGCCGAACGGCTGAAAGAACCATCGCTTGTGGCGTGACGTTCTTTCTTATCATCCCGGCCGAAAGCGAAGCGGAGACGTCGGGTGACAGCGCGCCAAGAGAATGCTTGAAAGCAAATTCACGCCCGCCCACGCCGAGGAGCTCAAAGTGAATATATGCGTCGAAGAACGTCATGACCGTCCTTGAAGTGTTGCAATCGACGGCTGCGTATTTCAAAAAACGAGGAATCGAGAATCCGCGGTTGAATGCGGAGCATCTGCTCGCGGATGCACTCGGCCGCACGCGCATGGAACTTTATCTGGAGTTCGAGCGCACTCTTGACGAAACGGAACTCGCGCCATTGCGCGATCTTGTCCGACGCCGGGGCGAAGGCGAGCCGCTTCAGCATTTGCTCGGCACTGTGGAATTTTGCGGCCACGTTTTTCTTTGCGACAACCGCGCACTCGTTCCGCGGCCCGAAACGGAGCAGCTGGTGGAAATCGTCGAATCGAAAATCGACAATCGACAATCGACAATTCTCGATGTTGGCACCGGCAGCGGCGTGATCGCGCTCAGTCTGGCGAAAAAATTCCCCGAGGCGCACATTTTCGCCGTCGATGTCTCGGAAGATGCGCTGGCACTGGCGGGAGAAAACGCCATCCGGCTCGGCTTAAGCGGACGCGTGCAATTTAGAAAAGGCGATCTTCTTGAAAATTTGGATGAAAAATTCGACCTGATCGTTGCGAATCTTCCTTATATCGCAACGCGAGATCGACACACGCTTTCACGTGAAGTCTTACACGATCCGGGGGTCGCGCTTTTCGCCGGCCCGCACGGTGACGAATTGGTGGGCGAATTGATTGAGCAGTCTCGCCCGCGACTTCGCCCGGGCGGAATGCTGGCCCTGGAAATTGGGCTCGGCCAGAGCGAAGCGCTTCTTTCGGCCTTGGCGGAAAAAAATTACCGCGACATTTGTTCAAAAAACGATTATTCAGGTGTGACACGGTTCCTTTTTGCCAGGTATGGATAAGATCCTCATTCACGGTGGCCGCCCGCTCTCCGGGTCGATCAAGGTCAGCGGCTCGAAGAATTCTTCGCTGCCGATCCTGGCTGCAACGTTGCTTACGCCGGAGCCTTGTGTGGTTCAGGGGGTGCCCGACCTGAGCGACACGCATTATATGTTGCAGATTCTAACTCATCTCGGCGCGCAAGTGGAACGCGCCAGTGGCACGGTCAGCGTCGCGGCGGAGAAGATCCAATCCGCGGCGCCTTACGAGGTCGTGCGCAAAATGCGCGCCTCCGTCTGCGTGCTTGGCCCGCTGTTGGGACGCTGCAAAGAAGCGACCGTCTCGCTGCCGGGTGGTTGCGTCATCGGCGATCGACCGATTGATCTGCATCTGACAGGTTTCGAAGCGCTCGGAGCGGCGGTGCGCGTGGAGGGTGGCGACGTGAAAGTGTTTGCACCGAAGCTGACCGGTGCCGTAATCAATCTGCGGGGCAAATTCGGTCCCACCGTCCTCGGCACCGATAACGTAATGATGGCCGCCGTGCTCGCGGACGGCCTGACCGTAATCGAAGGGGCGGCACAAGAACCCGAAGTCGTGGATCTTGCCAATTTTTTAAACAAGATGGGCGCGAAGATCGAAGGCGCCGGAACGCGCCGGATCATCATTGAAGGGGTGGCGGCGCTGCACGGAGCGGAACATACTGTTATCCCTGACCGAATTGAAGCGGGGACATTTCTGGTCGCTGGGGCGATTTGCGGCAAAGAAGTTACCGTTAAGCGGGTCGAGCCGGAGCATGTTCGCTCGATCACGGACGCACTGGGCAATTGCGGTTTTCCAATCAACATCGCAGACCACTCGATTTCGATCTCGCCGAACGGCGAAGCCAAGGCGTTGGAGTTAATCACCGAACCATATCCGGGCTTTCCCACCGACATGCAGGCACAGATGTGTGCATTACTCTCTACGAGCGACGGCATCAGCGTCGTGACGGAAAATATTTTTCCGCAACGCTACATGCACGTCGCGGAGCTAAAACGCATGGGAGCGCAAATGCAGATGGAGGGCGCAACTGCGGTGATCCACGGAGTCGATCGTCTTTTTGGCGCGCAGGTTATGGCGAGCGATCTGCGCGCGTCCGCTGCCCTGGTGCTTGCGGGATTAAAGGCGGACGGAATTACCGAAGTCAGCCGCGTCTATCACATCGATCGGGGCTACGAGCGGCTCGATGAAAAACTGAGCGAACTTGGCGCCCACATCGAGCGAGTAAAAGCAGCCTGACCGAATTCTTTTTTTCTTGCTCTTCTGTCAGCAAGAGGGCAGTCGTTGTTTTACGCAAGCGAAAGGTTAATTATGGATCAACCACCACCACCGCCTCCGTCACCAGCTCCGGCTACTTCATCCGATGTACGAACCTGGTGCGTTCTTTGCCACGCCAGCGCATTGCTCGGCTTGTTTTTTCATTTCCTGGGTCATCTTCTCGGCCCGCTCATCGTTTGGCTATTGAAACGCCGCGACTCACCCGAGATTGATGCGTACGGAAAAGAATCTCTCAATTTCCAACTCTCCATGCTGATTTACGACGCAATCGCGGGGATCCTCTGCATTGTGTTAATCGGTATTCCGATTCTGATCGCCCTCTGGGTGCTGAACACCGTGCTTGTCATCATCGCCTCGGTCAAAGCCAGCGAAGGGAAGTTCTATCGCTACCCGTTTACGATCCGGCTGATCAATTAGGACCTGTAGATGTCGACCTCCGGGCGACGCGGCGCTTATATGAATGGCATGCGCGTGTTTCGTTTCGCAGAGCGAAACGTCTACAGCAGCGTTCGCAACGTCTTAAGGTTCTCCACGTCTTCGCGTAAATCTTTGCCTTTCGGCGTTTCCAGCACTTTGGGAATTTCGCGGAAACGCCGATCGCGCATGATAAAACGGAAGGCATCAAGACCAATTTTGCCCTTCCCGATGTGCTCATGTCGATCCACCCGCGAGCCGCGCGCGGTTTTGGAATCGTTGAGATGAATCGCAACGAGACGGTCGAGACCGATTGTTCGATGAAATTGGCCGAAGATCTTTCGCACGGCTGATTCGCTGCCGATATCGTAGCCCGCGGCGAAGACATGCGCGGTGTCGAGGCAAATACACAATCGCTCCGGCTCGCGAACGCGGCTGATAATGTAGGCGAGGTGTTCGAATTTGCTTCCCAGGCACGATCCCTGGCCGGCGGTCGTTTCCAGCGCGATCCGCGTCTTTATTTTCGGAATTCCAGAAAGCACGCGGTCGATCGATTCGATAATGCTCTCGAGTCCAGCTTCTTCGCCTGCGCCGAGATGCGCGCCCGGATGCAACACCAGAAACGGCAGTTTGAGTTGATCGGCGCGAATCAATTCTTCAGAAAGAGAGCGCAGCGAATTCGCATGAAACTGCGGATTGGTGGCGGCGAGATTGATCAGATAATTCGCGTGCGCGAAGACCGACAGTAATTCGCGGCGCTGGGTGTGCTTGAGAAACGCGCCAATCTCCGGGCGAGTTAGTGATCGGGCAAACCACTGCATGTTGTTTTTGACGAAGATTTGCATGGCGGTGCACCCGATGGAACAGGCGCGCTCAATAGCCGTGTGCACGCCGCCGCCGATCGACATGTGCGCGCCCAAAAGAATTTTCGATTGCCGATTTTCGATTTTCGATTTGGGCTCGCGTGACGCTATTCGTTTCAATCGAAAATCGTAAATCGGAAATCTAAAATCTCTTCGGGTGCCAGTCCGGTTTCTTCAGACTCCCTTCACCAGTGTATTCAAAAAGCTTGTACACGGGCGTGAGCAGCATGCCGGGGCCCTTCATGTTTAATCGCAAATTGAAATCGAGTTTGTCGTCGAGGAAATGAAGGTCGCCGTTGCCGAGCATGCTGAAGAGGGTACCCGCGGCCTCGAAATTGTCGGAATGGATAATTCCCTCATCGGTCTTAAAGTCCGCGCTCGCCTTGTGCGCGATGCTGTAGCCGCTACCAGGGACAACATGGTTAAGGATTCCCGAGAGCGGCCCGAAAATCGGAATCGCGAAAACGTCGCCATTGGTCACTTCCACCTTTCCGTGGCCACGCATGGCGCGCAGATCGTTCCCCAGGCCGGTGAAATCATACGTGCCGCTCAACTGCCCGTGCGCTGTCTTGTAATTGTAGTACAAATCGGTCAGTTGCGGGAAATTGATTCCGTTCACGGAAACATTCGCTCGATAATGGGGATCGCTTTTCGCAAGTGAGATATCGGCATTTCCACGCAGCGTGCCGGAAAGAAGGCCACCGCGAAGATCGGTAATTTGCAAGTGATCGTTGGTGAAGCGCAATCGTCCGGTGACTCGGTCGAATGGCAGCGTCTTCCCAAGAAAGACGTAATCCATTCCATTGGCGCCATCGACCGTGATCTCCAGTCGCGTGTTTTTGCCACCGCGAAATTGATACAAGCCAGTGGCCGTGACGACGGGCGGGCGTCGAAATTTGTAAGGCACAACAGTTTTCCAAACCTTTGGGTCGATCCAAAGAATCGCTTCGGCAGGATGCAACGAGCTTTTAATATTTGAGACGCGGACCTCGTGTTTCTTAAAATCATAGGTGAAGCTGCCGGAGCCGGTTCCTTCATCGCGCGTCACACGAAAATCTTCGCAAGTGATGGCGCCATCGGCGAAATGGATTTTGGTGTTTGCGCTGTTCATCCATGCGCCGCGGAACCGGGTCCGCTCCAAAGCGATGGTTCCATCGCCTCGCCAATTCTGCGGGTTACGATCCTTGCCCCGGATCGCGAGACGGATTGTGGGCGAACGTTGCCATTCCCATTCCCGGAGAAATTCATCCAGCCCGGGAGAGGCTAGTGCGCGCATCGCGCTTGGGGCGATTGTGCTCTCGACGTTTAAACGAAAGTCGTTCGGCGCATCGAAGAGATCGGCCCTGAGCTGGCCGCTTTGATGCCGCAGGCGCAAGTCCCAAAGCAACGTACGCTCGCCGTCCCAGGAGAAATCAGCCGCGAGATCGGAGAACGGCATCCTCTTGTAAGTGAACCCGCCAAAAGCAGCGTGACCGATGATCTCAGGTCGAAATCGATCTGGCCCGAGATTCATCGAGCCAGAGATTTCGAGGAGAGGCGGCGAGTGAAATGTCATGTCGGCAAGGGAGGCGCCGAGACCAAAAGCATCGAGAAAAGCCTTCAAATCCAGGCTGCTGCGCACTTGAAAATTCGCAGTACTGCTTTCGGGGTTCCAATCGGTGCGTCCGGCAAAATTGCCCATGCCGTCACTCCATTCGCAATGGGTGACATTTAAGTGTTGGTCATTCCATTCGATGGCAGCGGACAAGTCTTTCATTTCGTAGTTGCCCCGTTTCAATCGATCGCCGCGCAGCGTCGCCTCTACGCGCGCCTTCTCGATTTCTGCGACGTCTCCGCTGAATTTTAACTGCAGCGAGGGAAGCGTGGCTGGGAAGCTGAACTTTTGCAGTTCATTCACCACGCGCTGCGCAATCAACAATCGCCTTTGCCATTCTTCTGCTGAAACCGGCGGCGACGGCTGATAATTCTCGCGCTTGATCAATTGTCCAGTCGCAGAAATCCGAATTCCGCAAAAGATTGCCTCGGCTTGACTGACATAAATTTGTTCCGGCGGAAAAAAGACGTGGGCGCGGAAATTATTAAGTTGCGCTCTGTCGGTTTTTCCATCGGCGGTCTTGAGTGGAAGGGTGATTTGCGCATCGCGTACATCGAGCGCGTTGAGAAATGGCTCATGATGGATGAGCGCAGCGTAATTGATATCGAGCGAGACTTCGCTAATCAGGGCCAGCGTGTTTTCGCGATTCTTATAATCGAAAATTCTTACATTTTTTGCGATAAGGCCGCGGAACGGATCCAGCGTCAGCCGGCCGATGTAAGCTTCGACGCCGCGCTTGTGGAGTTCCTCCACCACCCGATAGCGCCATTGCCGGCCGAAGCCTCTTTTTGCGAGATACCAGCCGCTGCCGAGAATCCCAAAAATTGCGGCGAGAACCGCCAGACGCATCATGCCCACAGCGATTCGGTGCGCCCAGGTCGGTTGTCGATCTTGTGCGGAAAGCCGAACCTGCGGGGTTTCGAGGATGGGCAGCATAGTTTTTTGTTAAATCATTGAAGCGTTGAAACGTTAAAGCCCTAAATTGGCCTATCGCTTTAACGCTTCAAACGCTTCAACGTGTTTTCTATTTCCGATCTTCCAGCCGTTAATGCTTCCCTCAATTTGGTGAGCACTGTTTTCATTTCAATGGGCTGGTACTTCATCCGGCATGGCGCGTGGCGGCGTCATATGGCGTGCATGATCACAGCCGTGATTTCGTCGGCCTGTTTCCTGGTTGGCTACATCACTTATCACGTGCACGTCGGCGAAAAATCGTCGGGATACACGGGATGGATCGCCGCCATTTACTTCCCGATATTGGCTTCACATGTCTTGCTTGCCTTTGTAACGTTGCCTCTGGTGATTTTGACGCTCATTCCGGTTTTTCGTCGCCGGTGGGATCGCCATACGCGGATTGCGCGTTGGACGATACCAATCTGGCTCTATGTTTCATTCACAGGGGTGTTCGTATATTTGATGCTCTATAAATGGTTTCCTCCGCACTAGAAAACCATTCATAAATCATCACAAACGAGCTGCTCTCGAAACTTGACGGCTGAAAGCTTCCCACAGGGAAGCGGATACAGATTACCCGCCGGCGAATCTTGCGCTCGCCCGTTAGTTGATGTTTTATCAAGAACTGTCCAGGTGAACGAATAAAATTTATGGTGACGATCGCGACGTTTAACGAACCGGCAAAGGCGAGGCAGCTTAAACGGCGCTTCCACGATGTGGGGGTCAAGGCCGATGTTCATAACGAGGCTCCTTTGCAGCAGGTCGCGTTCATGTCGCGGCCGCAAGCAAACGCGAAAGTCATGGTGGAGGACAACGATTTCGAGAGGGCGCAAAGCCTGATGGTTGATTGGGAAGCGACTGACCCGGACATTTCCGCTGCCCTGATTCGTTGCCCGCAATGCGGCTCCTCGAACATCGAGTATCCGCAGATGACCCGTAAATTCATTACGCCGGCTCTCGTCGGCGTTCTTTGCGCGATGAAAATTATTCCGAAAGAATTTTATTGTCAGGATTGCCACTTTTCTTGGAGTAACGAAGAAGAGCGTACGCTGGGGCGCCTGTGGCACCGTTTCTTTCCGGGGCTGGAGTCCGGCAAAGAGGGTTCGTAGGAGAACCGCTCGATTGACCGGCGCGATTGACTGGTCGGGCGCGATTTTTCTATTAATGGATTTTCGGTTGACTGAAATAGTGAGAAATTCCGGATCGCCTGGGCTTTGCCTTGCTCAGGGCGGGCCGCCGATTTCGCTCAGGCTCATAATTCCGCTCTGCCATCCATGAAGTGGCTCTTCGCATTGCTGCTGGCGCTGGTCATTTTCGGAGGAGCCGCCTGGTTCGGCTACAACAGCTTCGTCAAAGAGGAAATCGCGGTGAAAAAGGAACAACGCGGAGAAGTTCCTCCTGCGCCCACGCCGGACATCAGTCTTCCCGAATTTCAGGCGGCGGCGCAACTGCGGCAGGAAGGGAAACTGACCGAAGCTCGCGACGCGTTCATCGCCTTCCTTCAAAAATATCCAGCCGGACTGCACGCCGAAGAAGCCAGGGATTTGCTCGGCGAAGTGAACGTCGACATTTTTCTCTCGCGTTATCCTTCGCCTGAGAAAATGGAATACGTGGTGAAATCTGGAGACGTTCTGGCGAAGATTTCGCGAAAGTTGAAGACGACGCCCGAGCTGATTATGCGCATGAACAATATGAGCGGTACGATGCTGCACATTGGCGAACGTCTGCTCATTTCGCACCCGGATTTTTCAATCCTTATTCAACGGAAGGCCAACCTGGTGGTGCTCCTTAATCGCGGCGTTTTTTTCAAGCAATATCATGTGCGTGAAGCCAAGCTATCACTCAAGCAGCCGTCGAAAATCACGGCGAAGGTTGCGGAGACGATGGCTTGGAAAGGCGGGAAACGTGTGGGCCTCGGCAGCAAGGATTATAGTAGCAGCACTCGCTGGATCCGGTTCGCCGGGGCGCCTGGTTACACATTGTATTCAATGCCCGATTCTGCACATCCCAGTCTCGACCAGCCGCCGCCGCCAGTAGGTCTCGGCCTGACCGCCTCCGATGTGGAAGAGTTGAGCAGCCTTGTAAACAATCGCACCCCTGTCACGATTACTGATTGAATCAGGTTAAAACCGTTAAAAACATTACAAAGTTACATCGCGAAAAACTCATGAGAAATTCTCCTCTTGTAACTCTTGTAACGTTGTAACTTTTTTGACTTCCGCTATGGACCTGCAGCCGCTCGATTTTGAAAAACCGATCTTTGAACTGGAACGGCGTTTGCAGGATCTAAAGAATCACTCCGATGAGCACGATGTCGATCTTGATTCGGCGGTTAAAGCAATTGAGGCAAAACTTCGTGAAGCCCGTCGCGAAATTTATGGCAAGCTCACCGCGTGGCAGCGTGTTCAAATCGCGCGGCATGTGCAGCGGCCGTTTGCCTTCGATTACATCGAACGATGTTTTACAAATTGGATTGAACTGCACGGCGACCGCCGTTTTGCCGACGACAAAGCCATGCCGAGCGGTCTCGCCATGCTCGGCGCGCAACGCTGTGTGGTGATCACGCACCAAAAAGGACGCAACACCAGGGAAAATGTGATGCGCAATTTCGGTTGCGGGCATCCTGAAGGTTACCGCAAAGCGCTGCGATTGATGCAGCTCGGAGAAAAATTTGGCATGCCGGTGATCTCATTGATCGATACGCCAGGCGCATTTCCGGGGATCGGATCGGAGGAACGCCATATTGCGGAAGCAATCGCGGTAAATCTTCGCGGAATGATGAGACTGCGCGTGCCTATTATTGCCGCGGTGATCGGCGAGGGCGGCTCGGGCGGCGCGCTTGGGATTGGCGTTGCAGACCGCGTGTTGATCCTCGAGAGCGCTTACTACTCGGTCATCAGTCCGGAAGCGTGTTCCGCGATTTTGTGGAGAGACCGACGGCATGCTGCCGAAGCGGCCGAGGCACTCAAATTGACCGCCCAGGATTTATTGAAACTTGAAGTGGTTGACGAAATTATCCCCGAACCGGAAGGCGGGGCGCATCGGGATTATGACTCTGTCGCGGAAAATCTGGGCAGCGCGCTGCGCGGGAATCTGCAGCACATCTCCAAGACTCCGGTCGACGAATTGGTAGCGAAGCGCTACGAAAAATTTCGCCGGCTCGGTATCTTCACTCAAGACAAAACTACAACCGCTTCCGCCCGCTCTTAATGTGATTCTCGATAATCGACGCACATTTGCGGGTCTTTCCCGGCTCGGCGTTTTTGTCGCTGTCGCCTTGGTGCGCACGAGCGCAGCGGCGGCGGAGTTTCGTTTCGATCGCGACACCTTCGCCTTCCAAAACGCCACCGTGCTCAAATATAAGGATGGCCTTCCCTATCTGCAGGTGAAAGCGAGCCGCGAGGATCCGGCTAACCGGTACACCCGCCGCTGCTTTGTCATGACCCGCACCGCGATGCAATTCCGCAAATTTGCCCGGTTCGATCCCAGCGGCGCTCCGTTGAACGACCTGGAACTTGCAGCGCGCATTCGCGCCGTCGCGCGTAGCACCCCTTGGGGCGAATCATTGCCGGTGAATCAGCGAATCGTTTTTCCCGGTTACGCAAATCTGCGCGAGATGAGCAAAGCACGTGCGCACGTGTTTCAAGAAAACCTCGGCAGCGGGTTTTTAACTTATTTTCGCCCCAGCAATGTTCGAATGTTTTTCGAGCACAGCCGGAAATATCAGGATACAACTCACGCCAACCTCGAGGCCGCCCTCTCGCGTGGTGGCCTGTTCGTCGGTTTTCTTTCCACTTATCCGAAGCTAAGCATTAATCACGCGGTGCTGGTTTACGCCCGGCAAAAAGATCCCCCCGGAGACGAACTCGAACACTATCTCGTTTATGATCCAAACCACGCCGAAGCACCGCGCGAGTTGACCTGGTCGCCTCGTGAGCGCGCCTTTGCTTATCAGAAAGATATAGACTTCGTCGGCGGCTTCGTTCGCGTTTATCAAGCTTACGGCAAGCCGCTGCAGTAAAAACGATTCATCTATTGGAGATCGTCAATGCCAGATAAACCAACTCCAACGCCTCAGCCGCCGCCTCCGCAACCGGTGCCGCCTCCAGAGCCGCTGCCGCCTAATCCGCCGCCGGTCCCGTCAGTCGGACGGATGCTGTAGCCGCTTTGCTGCCTGCCGCGCCGGAGGCTGAGCGAAGGCGGGTGCGAAGCGCGGCGCCGAGAGGGATAAGCACCCGCGCACCGCCCCGCCCAGAGGCCGGCGACTTACAGACGGGGCGGAAAGAGAAACCGCAGCGCAGGCTCGACGCGCCTGGCCCAGGCGGCTTCGCTGTGATCGGCGCCTTTGGCTTCCAAATACTGAAGATCATCCAAAAGTTTCCAATCTTTCTCGATGAGACGATTGCGTAGCTCGCGGGCCTGTTCCCATCCCGGCTCGGCCGTGCCGGTATCGAGCCAGATTTTTAGTGGTGGTTTTTGTTCGATTGAATCCACCAGCCGATAGATCGCAAAATCGTCCCACCAGATTGACGGCGACATAACGATGAGCCGGCTGAACGCCTGCGGGTACAAAATTCCAATCGCAAGAGTGGCGAGACCCCCCAGGGATGAGCCGCCCAATCCGGTGAATGCCGCCTCGCGCTTTGTCCGATATTTCCGGTCGATGAAGGGCTTGAGTTCGTTCATGAGAAAATGGCCGTACAGGCGCGCGAGCCCCCGGCTTCTTTTTTTTCGCTTCGCCCTGGCATCGATGACCCCACGCGTCGGCGCATATTCGTGAATCCGTTCTTCACCCGTGTTTGCAACCGCAACGATGATGAGTGGCTCGATCAGTTTTTTTTGAATCAATCGCTCGGCCGTTTCATCCACGCCCCACTCCACGCCCGCGAATGCAGTCGCCGCATCGAAAACATTTTGACCGTCATGCAAATACAAAACCGGATAATTTTTCCCCGAAAATCGTCGATAACCCGACGGCAGATACACCAGCACGTCGCGCCGATTGCCGAGAACCTTCGACGGAAAGGCGCGATGCCGTTTGATGTTTCCGGTGAGCGTGTGTTTGCGCATGCAAAAGCGAAACGCTTCGCTGAAGATGTCGGCTTGTCCAGATGCATTCCGAGTGAACGAATGAAAATGCTTTGACAGAATCGACAGAATGAAACCGAATGTTCATCTGCCAAACCTTATTCTGATAATTTTGTCGATTCTGTCTTCAGTTTCTAGATGAACGAACGTTACATTAAATGGCACACGCCATATTTGAGCCGTGAATTTGAAATGCTCGCCTTCGGAAACGGCGGCGGTCTGCCGCTGATTCTTTTTCCGACTTCATTCGGCAGCTACTACCAAAACAAAGACTTCGGCCTTGTCGGTGCCGTTGCCAGTTACGTCGATGCCGGCCGAGTCACCGTCTATTGCCCGGACGCGATCGATCTCGAGAGTTTCTATAACAAATCGATTCATCCTGCCGATCGGATGCGCACGCATAATGCCTACGAAAACGTGATCGTGCGCGACGTATTCGATCTCGCCCGGCGCGAATGCTCATCTCCTCGCGTCGCTGTATGCGGCGCCAGTTTGGGCGCGTATCATGCGGCCAATATCGCTTTTCGTCATCCCGACACCGTGAGTCATCTCATTAGCTTGAGTGGCTCATTCGATATCAGCTCTTTCTTCGATGGGTATCACGACGATAACATTTACTTCAACAGCCCGTACGAATATCTGCCGAACATAACCGACCCGTGGAGATACAACCACATGGGCATTATTCTCGGCACCGGCGAATGGGACAACACCCGCCATGAATCGTATCGGCTGTCGGAGATTTTGAATTCAAAAGGCATCAAACACTGGCTCGATGACGGAAAATGGCGCGGCCACGAATGGAGTTATTGGCGCGACATGCTGCCGTACTATTTATCGACCTTGTGATTCTCGTGCGGCCCCGCGTAAGCGTTCTTTGTCATGTCGAGCGGAGTCGAGACATCTCTTACTGTTAATCTGGGCCATGTCACGTGATTACAACTTTTGGATTTACATCGTGACCAGTCGCAACCAGTCCGTTCCTTATATCGGCGTAACAAACCGTCTCTCACGGCGAACTTGGGAGCACCGCGAGGGAACTCCGACTGGGTTCGCATCTGACTATCGGTGCAAAAAGCTAATTTATTACGAGCCGTGATATTCGCGACGCGCTTGCGCGCGAGAGCCAACTGAAGAAATGGTCTTGGGCAAAGAAAGTCGCACTAATCAATCGGTTGAATCCAAGTTGGCTCGATTTGGGTATGGACGTCCTGCAGGACAGATAACAGTAAGAGATTTCTCGACTTCGCCTTCGGCTTCGCTCGAAATGACAAGGAGACAGTTATGAAAAAAATCGGAATCCTTTTTGGTCAGGAACACAGTTTCCCGCCGGCGTTCGTCGAACGGGTGAATCAGAAGACCGGTGGCAAAGATATCCGCGCGGAATTCGTAAAGATCGACAAGGTCATCCAGGGCGAGTCGTGCGGGTACGATGTGGTGATCGATCGCATCTCGCAGGACGTCCCATTTTATCGCGCCTGGCTCAAAAACGAAGCCCTCACGGGATGCGCGGTGGTGAATAATCCGTTCTGGTGGAGCGCGGACGAGAAATTTTTCAACAACGCGCTTGCGACCAAAATCGGCGTTGCTGTTCCGCGCACTGTGCTGCTGCCGTCGAACCAGCCGCCGACGGACACAAACGATAAATCATTTCGCAATCTGAGTTACCCGCTCGATTGGGAAGGGATTTTTAACTATGTCGGCTGGCCGGCATTTTTTAAACCGTTCGCTGGCGGCGGTTGGAAGAATGTCTATCGCTTGCATAACCCGGAGGAATTTTATCGCGCCTACAGCGAGACTGGCCAGCTCGTGATGATGTTGCAGGAGGAAGTGAAATTCGACATGTACTTCCGCTGCTATTCGATCGATCAACGGCACGTGCGGATTATGCCGTACGAGCCGCGTCATCCCTATCACTTGCGGTATCACACCGAATGGCGGACGCCGAAAGATATCCTCGAAAGAGTCGAGCAGGATGTGCTGACGCTGAACCAGTTTCTTGGTTACGACTTGAACACGGTCGAGTTTGCAATTCGCGATGGAGTGCCGGTCGCCATTGATTTTTGCAATCCCGCGCCGGATGCGGAAGCAGCCAACATCGGTCAGGCAAATTTCGAATGGGTGGTCGAAGCGGTCTCCGAAATGGCAATCCGCAAAGCGCGCGAGCACCAGCCCGGGCGTGATAATTTAAGCTGGGGCAAATACCTGCAGGCGGCGGTGACGAAGCGCGAGCTGGGCGAGCTCGCGTAAGAAATAACGTGAAGGCGAAGGTGGATCGACCGCTCCGCGGGCGATGCTAAACAAATGCGGCTTCGCCGCCTGATTTTAGCATCGAGCAAGGGACTGCTCGATCCACCATGACAGCGCATTGTTTTTGAGAGAGACTTGCTACCCCTGATGAGCGCAAAGCAGCATACTTTCACTCTCGGCATCGAAGAGGAATTCGCGATCATTGATCCGGAGACACGCGAGCTTCGGTCGCACATCCAGGAGATCCTCGAGGGCGGGAAAGTTACGCTCAAAGAGCAAATCAAGCCGGAGATGCACCAATCGGTCGTTGAGCTCGGCACTGAAATTTGCCAGTCGGTTGTCGATGCGCGTGCCCATGTCAACGAGCTGCGCACCAAACTCGCGGAACTCGCGGGTCGCAGCGGACTAAAGATTGCTTCGGTGGGCACGCATCCGTTTTCGCACTGGCGCGATCAACTCATTACTCAAGGCGAACGCTATCAGGAGATCGTCAAGGACATGCAGCAGCTCGCACGCGCAAATCTCATCTTCGGATTGCACGTGCATGTCGGCATTCCGGATCGGCAAAGCGCGATTCACGTCATGAATCAAGCGCGCTATTTTCTCCCGCACATTTACGCGCTCTCGGCCAACTCGCCGTTCTGGGTCGGCCAGGACACGGGCTTGAAAGGTTATCGACTCAAAGTGTTCGAGCG
>WNGL01004965.1_pt1 | contig 23466 bp, 22 predicted proteins | sample 5400591 | NCBI WGS metagenome assembly WNGL01 (sample SAMN13153377, study PRJNA577476) | soil metagenome | isolation source: 80 cm soil or saprolite under Garry oak tree replicate 1 | place: USA:California | collected 2016-06-15 | reverse complement strand
CGGGGACGGTTCGGGGACGCACCCGCGCAGGATCGGTACCGGCGGTCGATCCGCCCTCACAACGGACCCGCGGACCGGTTCGTGAGGGGGGACGGTGGATCGACCGGGCGGCTCCACGGGCGCCGGCCGGGCGCCGATCGCGGTCATCGCCGGCGCGCCCGGCGTGGGCAAGCCCAACCCGGGGTTGTGGCACACTAACCGGACCCGCTCATCAGCACGAGGACACCGCTGAGTGCCGGCTAGCCGAGCCGAAACCTTGGCGTGTACGAGATTCATCCACGGTCGCCCTGATTGTTGGTCGGGTGAGGGTCCGATTCGGTGGTACGCAAGGGTGTCCACTATGGACAGGCGGCTGGGTTGATGGTGGCACTGGGAGCGGACTAGTTGCTGTGGGAGGTGATCGTGGACACCTCCGCCAGCTCCGATCACGTGGTGATCGGAGCTGTTGCCCTGGCCTGGGGCCGACGAGGGTGAGGGTTGTGTTGTGTCGCGGCCAGGTAGGTCAGTCACCTTTCGCGGTCGGGATGGTGTGAGTCTGAGTCAACGCCGACCCAATCGGTTGGGTGTGAGGCCACTATCCGGACGACCAGGATCAACTCGAAGGTTGGGTCTCCGAGCAGCGCCGCGGAGCGTCAGCGGTCGCACCAGGCAAGCGGAGACAGCCTGACAGCTACCTCGGCGATCCGCTGACCGGTCTCGGTCTTGAGGCTCTTGCGTGCTGAGTCGATCCAGCCGTCGACCCGGTGAACGCCAACGTCGCGGTACTCGACGGCTTGTAGAAGCATCTCCAGCTTGTCAGCGTCCTTTGCGCACAGCGCTTCGGCGGTCTGCTGCGACTCGTACTCATCGACCGCTCTACGGATCATCTCGCGGGACCGTTCGGGCAACTTCTCCGTCTGGTCGGCGGTGATCTGTCGCGGCTCAGGCTTGGTCAGGTAGTCGCTGACGGTGTGCGGCAGGTCGCCGGTCCGTGTCTCCTGACTGTCGTGCCACAGCGCAAGGAACGAGGCTCGGGCGGGGTCGGCCCCTTCCTCGGCAGCGATGATCGCGGCCAACTGCGCGACCCTCACGCTGTGCTCGGCAACCGACTCGGGGTCGCGCACGCCAGCGTGCCACCAACCGGCGCGTCGGATGCGTTTCAGCACTCCGAGTTCGTAGCCGAAGGCGGCGAGTGCTGCGGCGTCATCTGGCACGTTGTGTCCCCTCTAGCGGTCGGCGATGCGCAGCGCGTACTGAAGCCCTGCGAGCTGATCACGTCCGGTCCGGTTCAGCCGGTCGGTGGATGCGAGATTGGCGAGTACCTCGGCGAGCGACGCGCGAACGGCAGGTCGCCCACTCAGGACCGATGGTCGAGAGGCGATCAGCGCATGCAGCGTATGGAGGTTCAGCGGAAGGTGGGGTGAGTCCGGCTCCAGCCGATTCGTGAGGTGTTGTAACAATCGAGCGCCCATCCATGATCGCGTGTCACTGTCCAGCATGAACAAATCGCTCGTCTGCTCGTCGTTCAGTTCGCCGATCCAGTACGCCAATAGTCCCTCCCGCTTCCCGCTCTTGCCGGCTCGCCGCACTCGCACCGACAGTCAGTACCGCAACCTGCTACCTGATCGTAGCGTCATGTCGCGGGAGCGTGAGAACGCCGTTGGCCAGGCGAAACGAGCGGAGACAAGCCCCGCCAACAGACCCGCGAGTCCGCGCGGCGCTGCGGAACGCGCGACTCGTCCAAGAGTTCGAGCACATGGCGGCAGGGAGGTCACGATGTGGTGGCGTCAGCGCAAAGCTGTTGAGCCGAGCCGATCGGCGTTGTCGGGGTACTCGACGGGGGACTCCGGCGCGGGTCGCCACCGGTTACGCAACCAGGGCACCGTGTCCGTGTTTGACTACGGGCACCAATGGCCGGAGTGGGCGACGGAGCGAACGCGGCTCCTGCCCACCGTCGATACGCAGATCGTCCGGCCTTACGTTTTCAACTCCGGCGCGCATAGGCGGCGAGAGTGGTGGCTACGATGATCGGCGCCGCCCTCTGCTTGGTTGTCGGTGTTGCAACGGGCGCCGCGCTCGGCTGGGCTTCGCGTCCGCACGCGCACTGGTGCCCCCGGTGTGGTGGTCACTTGACCTGCCCTACCTGCAATCCCGTCGCGCCGAGCGTATCGGGGAAGCGATGACCGTCGACACGGCCCGGCCCGGACGTCACCGCGCCGGCCGTGGCCGCGCTCACCGGTACCACGCCGGACGGGGCGGCCGCCACGCTGGACCGGCTCTCTGCCGCGCACCTGGTCGAGGAGCACGCGGACGGGCGGTACACGCCCACGACCTGCTGCGCGCCTACGCCGCCGACCGCGCGGCCGAGGAGGACGCCGAACCCGAGCGGGTTGCGGCGCTCGCGCGGCTGTTCGACTGGTACCGGCACACTGTCGATGCCGCCGCCCGCCTGCTGTACCCGGAGATCCTGCGGCTGACCGCGGCCGATCCCGGGCCGGCGGCATTCACCAGCTCAACCGCCGCACTGGCCTGGCTGGACGCCGAGCGCCCGAACCTCGTCGCCGCAGTCGTGCACGGGACACCCGGGGTCGGCTGGACCCTGTCGGATCTGCTGCGCGGCGCGCACTCGCGCTCAGTCGCGCGGCCGGCGACCGCCGGTACGAGGCGGACAGCCTGAACACGCTGGCCACCATCCGCTACGCGCTGGGCGAGCGGGACGCCGCCCGGGCCGCGGCGCGGGACGGCCTCGTACTGGCCCGCCGCGTCGGCTACCGCCTGCTGGAAACCGCCGCCGTCGACCTGTTAGTTAGCGACGGCGGACGACGAGGACCGCCGAGTCCACCTGCGGCGGGGCCCGAACGCGCGGCGCGGTAGGCAGATGCCGGCGGGCTCGTGATGGCGTAGGGCGGGCTCGCGACGACCCGGAACGGCCGGCCCGGCAGCCGCAGTCCGGTGGCGTCGGCCGCCACGACCGTCACGACAACCGGATCCTGCGCTAGCCGGCGTTCGCGGCCGCGACGGCGGCGCCGATGATGCCGGCCTCGTTCTGCAGCGTGGCCGGTACCACCCGGGTGCGCAGCTTGATCAGCGGCAGCCACCGGTCCGCCTTCTTGCTGACCCCGCCGCCGAGGATGAACAGCTCGGGCGAGAACAACGCCTCGACGTGGCGCAGGTACTCCTCCACCCGGCGCGTCCAGTGGTGCCAGTCGAGGTCCTCCTCCTCGCGGGCCTGGGCTGAGGCGCGGTCCTCGGCGTCGTGGCCGTGCAGTTCGAGGTGGCCCAGCTCGGTGTTCGGTACCAGCCGGCCGTCGAGGAACAGCGCGCTGCCGATGCCGGTACCGAAGGTCAGCATGATGGTCAGGCCCGGTTGCCCGCGCCCGGCGCCGAACTCCATCTCGGCGATGCCGGCCGCGTCGGCGTCGTTGAGCACCACGACCGGGCTGCCGAGCGCCTTGGTGAACAGGTCGCCTGCGGGCGCGTCAAGCCACGAGCTGTCCACGTTCGCGGCGGTGCGGGTCACCCCGTTCACCACCACGCCGGGGAACGTGACGCCGATCCGCTCGGCCGTACCGAACCGTTCGGCCACCTCGCGCGCCACCCGCACCACGCTCTTGGTGTCCGAGGGTTGTGGCGTCGGGATCCGGTACCGGTCGGCGGTCAACGTGCCCGCCGCGACGTCGACCGGCGCGCCCTTGACGCCTGATCCGCCGATGTCGATACCTAAGATCACTTGTCGCTCCGCAGGCAGGGATCCTCCAGGACACCCTACCCGGTACGCTCTGCGGAGAAACGGCCGGTCGCGCGAGGCGGCGACGGCTGAACCTGTCGTAGCCTCCCGGTAGCGTGCGGGAATGGCGAAGGCCAGGACCGGGGTGGCGCGGCTGTCATGGGCCGAGGGTGTGCGGCCGGCGCCTGGACCGGCACGGGCTGTCCGAGCCGTGGCCCCGGCGCCACGCCGGCCGACCTGCCCACCGCCGCGAGCTGGCCGCACAGGTGGCGCGAATCGGCGAGTTCCAGCAGAGGACACCCCAACTCACCATTGGTACCGTGACCGCGGGCGGCCACGCCTAGTGAGGTGATCGCATGCGGCTGCGGTGGATCGTCGCGCTGGCAATGGTGGCGTTCGGTCTCGCGCCCCCGGCACCGGCGGCCGCCGCCCCGCCCCGGTGCGCCGACAGCTTCCTGCCGGTCTCGCTGGCTCCGGGGCAGCCGGCTGACCAGCAGGCACACGTCCGGCTCTGCCTGCCCGCCGGTGCCAGCCCCGACACCGTCCAGCTGCTCGTCCACGGCTGCCTGTACAACGGCGGGTACTGGGACTTCCCCGACCCGACCGGGGGCACCGACCGGTACTCGTACGTGTCGCACGCGCTCGGCGCCCGGTACGCGACGCTCGCCGTCGACATGCTCGGCACCGGACGAAGCTCGCACCCGCCCAGCAGCCAGGCGACCGTCGACGCGGGCGTCTGGGTGATCCATCAGGTCGCGCAGGCCCTGCGGGGCGGCGTCGCCGGGCCGGCGGGTCCGGTTCGCTTCCGCAGGGTCATCGAGGTCTCCTGGTCGTTCGGCACGTTCTTCTCCTGGTTGGAGGTCAGCCGCTACCACGACGTCGACGCCGCGATCTTCACCGGCGCGACGCACCATCTCGCCGTCGGCCTCCCGTTGCTCGCCGACGCCCTCAGCCTGTACCCGGCCGGCCAGGACCCGCAGTTCGCCGGGCTGGCGGACCCCGGGTACCTGACCACCCGGCCCGGTACCCGGCAGGACATCTTCTACCGCCCGGGACCGGCCGACCCGGCCGTCGTCGCCTACGACGAGGCGCACAAGGACCTGATGACCGACGCCGAGGTCTCCGGGTTCCCGGCCGCGCTGACCGAGCCGCTGGACATCCGGGTACCGGTCCTGCTGGTGCTCGGATCGGCCGACCCGCTGTTCTGCGGTGCGGCAGCCACCGACTGCTCCAGCGCGGCGGCGCTGGTGGCCGGGGAGCGGCCGATGCTCGGTCCGGAGGTCGGCGGCGTGACCGGATACCTGCTCGCCGGCAGCGGCCACGCCCTCGACCTCATGCGCAACGCGACCGACTGGTTCGCGGTGGCCCAGGACTGGGCCTGGACGACGGTTCCGCCGCATTCGTAGCCGCAGAAAACATGCAGGCTTGACTGTTTGTTTGTCTGCCCGCATGCTGGGTCGGTGCGGACCTCCCAGCAAGAGCGCAGCCGGGCCACCCAGCAGCGCCTCCTGGAGGCGACCGTGGACTGCCTGATCGAGCATGGCTGGTCGGGTACCACCACCACGCTGGTCGCGCAGACGGCTGGCGTGTCGCGGGGCGCCCAGCTGCACCACTACCCCACCAAGGCGGCGCTCGTCCTCGCCGCCGTCGAGCACCTGGCGACCCGGCGGGCCGAGGAGATCCGGGCGGAGGCGGCCGGGCTGCCGGTGCGCAGCCTGAACCGGGCCATGGAGCTGCTCACGACCGCGTTCACCGGCCCGCTCTACGTGGCGGCGCTGGAGGTCTGGGTCGCCGCGCGGACGGATCCGCCGCTGCGCGCCGCGCTGGTACCCCTGGAGGCGCGGGTCGGTCGCGAGCTGCACCGCCTCGCCGTGGACCTGTTCGGCGCGGACGAGTCGCGGCCGCGGGTACGCGAGGCGGTGCAGGCCACCCTTGACCTGCTGCGCGGCCTCGGGGTCGCCAACCTGCTCAGCGACGACTCCGCGCGCCGCCGCGCGATCCTGGCGATGTGGACCCGCCAGCTCGCGGAGGTCCTCGGGTGATCCGGATCGGCAACGCGTCCGGCTTCTACGGCGACCGCTTCGCCGCCGTCGAGGAGATGCTCACCGGCGGCGAGCTGGACGTCCTGACCGGCGATTACCTCGCCGAGTTGACCATGCTGATCCTGGCTCGGGACCGGGCCCGTGACCCGCGACTGGGGTACGCCCGCACGTTCCTGCGGCAGATGGAGTCGACGCTGGGGCTGGCGCTGGACAAGCGGGTCCGCATCGTCGTCAACGCGGGCGGGCTGAACCCGGCCGGCCTCGCCTCGGCGCTGGCCGCCCTCGGTGAGCGGCTCGGCCTCACGCCACGGATCGGGTACGTCCCAGGCGACGAGGTACCGGCACCCGGCGCGCTGGCCGCCAACGCCTACCTCGGCGCGTTCGGCATCGCGTCGTGCCTCGCCGCCGGTGCCGATGTCGTGGTGACCGGGCGGGTCACCGACGCCTCGCTCGTGGTCGGGCCGGCGATCGACCGGTACGGCTGGACGCGCACCGACTACGACGCCCTGGCCGGGGCGACCGTGGCCGGACACATCCTGGAGTGCGGTGCGCAGGCCACCGGCGGCAACTTCGCGTTCTTCACCGAGCTGGCCGACGGGCGCCACCCCGGCTTCCCGATCGCCGAGGTCGCCGCCGACGGTTCGTGCGTTGTCACCAAGCACCCCGGCACCGGCGGCGCGGTCACCGTCGAGACGGTCACGGCGCAGCTGCTGTACGAGATCGCCGCGCCTGCGTACCTCGGCCCGGACGTGGTGGCGCACTTCGACACGATCGCGCTGCACGAGGCCGGCCCGGACCGGGTGGCGGTGACCGGCGTGCACGGCAGCCCGCCGCCGCCGACGCTCAAGGTCGGCACCAACACGCTCAGCGGGTACCGCAACACGATGACGTTCGTCCTGACCGGGCTGGACATCGAGGCGAAGGCGCGGCTGGTCCGGGAGCAGCTGACCGAAGCGGTCGGGAAAGAGGGACTCTCGTGCACCCTCGCCCGTACCGACCATCCGGACGCGGACTCCACGGAGACCGCGAGCGCCCTGTTGCACGTCCAGCTGACCGACGCCGACCCCGGCCGGGCCGGGCGGGCGTTCTCCCAGGCCGCCGTCGAGCTGGCGCTCGCCTCCTACCCCGGCTGTTTCCTGACCACCCCACCCGGCGACGCCGCGCCGTTCGGCGTCTTCACCGCCGGCTCGGTACCGCAGGGCGACGTGGCGCACACCGCGGTTCTCCCGTCGGGCGAGCGGGTCGCGATCCCGCCGCCGCCACGCACGGCCGCGCCCGCGCCCGGCGCGGCCCCACCCCCGCCGGCGCACCACGAAGCCGCCGCGACGCTGCGCGTCCCGCTCGGTACCGTCGTCGGCGCGCGCTCCGGCGACAAGGGCGGCGACGCCAACCTCGGCGTCTGGGCCCGCGACGAGCGCGCCTACGGCTGGCTCCACGGCTACCTGACCGCTGACCGGTTGCGCGCGCTGCTGCCGGAGACCGCCGACCTGGACATCGACCGGTACGAGCTGCCCAACCTGCGGGCGCTCAACTTCGTCATCCACGGGCTGCTCGGCGCCGGGGTGGCCGCGTCGACCCGGTTCGATCCGCAGGGCAAGGCGCTCGGTGAATGGCTGCGCTCCCGCCTGGCCGACGTACCCGAGGGGGTGGTGTGAGCTTCCTGCCGTCCACAGTGGACACTGCAGCACCGTCCTTTGTGGACAACGAAAGAGCCATGCGGCAGCGGCTGGCCGAACTGGACGAAGCCCTGGCGGCCGCGCTGGCCGGCGGCGGGCCGAGGTACGCCGAGCGGCACCACGCCCGGGGCAAGCTGCTGCCCCGCGAGCGGATCGAGCTGCTGCTGGACCGCGACGCCCCGTTCCTGGAGCTGTGCCCGGTCGCCGGCTGGGGTACCGACCACGCGACCGGGGCCGGCGTCGCCGGTGGCATCGGCGTCGTCGAGGGCGTCGAGTGCGTCATGATCGCCAACGACCCGACGGTGCGCGGCGGCGCGATCAACCCGTACAGCCTGCGCAAGACCCAGCGGCTGGGCCAGATCGCTGCCGAGAACCGGCTCCCGCTGATCAACCTCGTCGAGTCCGGTGGCGCCGACCTGCCGTCCCAGTCCGAGATCTTCATCCCCGGCGGCCGGGTCTTCCGCGACCTGACCGCGGCCAGCGCCGCCCGACTGCCCACGATCGCGGTCGTGTTCGGCACCGCCACCGCCGGCGGCGCCTACGTCCCGGGCATGTCCGACTACACCATCTTCGTGGACGGTCAGGCCAAGGTGTTCCTGGCCGGGCCGCCGCTGGTGAAGATGGCCACCGGCGAGGAGACCGACGACGAGTCGCTCGGCGGCGCCGCGATGCACGCCACGACCTCGGGCCTGGCCGACTTCCTCGCCCGCGACGAGCGCGACGCGATCCGCCTCGCGCGGATGGTGGTCCGCCGGCTCAACTGGCGCAAGGCCGGCCCGGCGCCGCGCGCGGCGGTGGCCCCGCCCCGGTACGACGCCGAGGAGCTGCTCGGCATCCCGAGCGCCGGCCTGCGCGTGCCGTACGACCCACGGGAGATCCTCGCGCGGATCCTCGACGGCTCCGAGTTCGACGAGTTCAAACCGCGGTACGGCAGGGCGTTGGTGACCGGCTGGGGCGAGCTGCACGGGTACCCGGTCGGCGTGCTCGCCAACGCGCAGGGCGTGCTGTTCTCCGCCGAGGCGCAGAAGGCGGCCCAGTTCATCCAGCTCGCCAACGCCTCGGCCACCCCGCTGCTGTTCCTCCAGAACACCACCGGGTACATGGTCGGGTCGGCGTACGAGCAGGCCGGCATCATCAAGCACGGCGCCCTGATGATCAACGCGGTGGCCAACTCCCGGGTACCGCACCTGACGCTGAACATCGGCGCCTCGTACGGTGCGGGCAACTACGGCATGTGCGGCCGGGCGTTCGACCCCCGCTTCCTGTTCGCCTGGCCCAACGCGCGCTCCGCGGTGATGGGCGGGCCGCAGCTGGCCGGCACCATGGAGATCGTGGCCCGGCAGGCGGCCGCCGCGCGCGGCCAGCCCTTCGACGAGGAAGCGGCGGCCGGGGTACGCGCGATGGTCGAGCGGCAGATCGAGATCGAGTCGGCGGCGCTGTTCCTGTCCGGCCGGCTCTACGACGACGGTGTGATCGACCCGCGGGATACCCGTACCGTCCTGGGCATCGCACTGTCGGCCGTCCACAGTGGACCGGTCGCGGGCGGCGACGGCTTCGGCGTCTTCCGGATGTGAGGTGGGATGATCCGTCGACTCCTCGTCGCGAACCGGGGCGAGATCGCCTGCCGGGTCTTCGCCACGTGCCGGTCGCTCGGCATCGAGACGGTGGCCGTCCACTCCGACGCCGACACCGGCGCGCCACACGTCCGGGCGGCCGACCACGCGGTACGGCTGCCGGGCCGCACGCCCGCCGACACGTACCTGCGCGGCGACCTGATCGTCGCCGCCGCGCTGCGGGCCGGGGCCGACGCGGTACATCCGGGGTACGGGTTCCTGTCGGAGAACGCCGCGTTCGCCGCCGCCGTGTCCGACGCCGGGCTCACCTGGGTCGGGCCACCGCCCAAGGCGATCGCCGCGATGGGTTCGAAGGTGCCGGCCAAGCAACTGGTCGCCGACGCCGGGGTACCGGTACTGTCCACAGTGGATCCCGAGGATGTCGAGCGGTTCCCGGTGCTGGTCAAGGCGTCCGCCGGTGGTGGCGGGCGCGGCATGCGGGTGGTCCGGGACCGGGCCGGCCTGGCCGAAGCGGTGGCCTCTGCCCGGCGCGAGGCCGCCGCGGCCTTCGGTGACGGTACCGTCTTCTGCGAGCCCTATCTGGAGCGCGCCCGCCACGTCGAGGTGCAGCTGATCGCGGACGCGCACGGCACGGTACTCGCCCTCGGCGAGCGGGAGTGCTCGATCCAGCGCCGGTACCAGAAGCTCGTCGAGGAGGCTCCGTCGCCCGCCGTGGACCCGGCCCTGCGGCGGCGCCTGTGCGACGCGGCGGTTGCGATCGCCCGCGCGGTCGGGTACGTCGGTGCCGGAACCGTCGAGTTCCTCGTCGCGGACAGCGAGTTCCACTTCCTGGAGATGAACACCCGGCTGCAGGTCGAGCACCCGGTGACCGAGTGCGTCACCGGGCTGGATCTGGTGCGGCTGCAACTGCTCGTCGCCGAGGGCGAGCCGCTGCCGATGACCGGGCCGCCGCCGGTGCGCGGTCATGCGATCGAGGTCCGCCTGTACGCCGAGGACCCCGCGAACGGCTGGCTCCCCTCGACGGGCGTGCTGCACCGGTTCGCGGTGGACGGCGCACCAGGGCTGCGCGTGGATGCCGGAGTCAAGACTGGTACCGAGATCGGCGTGCACTACGACCCGATGCTCGCCAAGGTCATCGCCTGGGCGCCGACCCGGCGTGAAGCCGCCCGGGCGCTGGCCGGCGCGCTGGTCCGGTCCCGCATCCACGGCGTCGTCACCAACCGGGACCTGCTCGTGCGGGTACTGCGCGACGAAGACTTCCTGGCCGGCGACACCGACACCGGCTTCCTCGACCGGCACCCAGGCGTGTCCGCGCCGCTGGTGTCCACAGTGGACAACCACGCGCTGGCCGCCGCACTGGCCGGCGCGGCGAGCCGGGCCGGCCGGTTCCCGTCGGGATGGCGCAACGTCCGCGCCCTGCCCCGGGTCGTCGAGTACGCCGGCGGGATCCGGGTCGAGTACGACGCCCGCGCGCACGACGCCGCCCCCGACCACGTGGTGCTGGACGTGGACGGGGTGCGCCGGCGGTACGACATCCACCGCGTCGGCGATGTGTCCTATGTGGACGGTCCGGACGGTTCGGTGGCACTGACCGAGCTGCCCCGCTTCCCACCGCCCGCGTCCGGGGAAGCCGCGGGTTCGCTGGGCGCTCCCCTACCGGGCGCCGTCGGCCGGATCGCGGTCACGCCGGGACAGCGCGTCGCGGCCGGCGACCTCCTGCTGACCCTGGAGGCGATGAAGCTCGAACACCCGGTCCTCGCCCCGCACGCCGGTACCGTCGCCACGCTCCCGGTCGTACCCGGCCAGCAGGTCGACACCGGAACCATCCTGGCCGTTCTCGCACCGGAGGATTAGCAATGGACTTCGACGGCACCCCGGAACAGCGGGCCCTGCGCGACGCGGTGGCGGCGCTCGGCCGCCGGTACGGCCACGGGTACTTCATCGCCAAGGCGAAGTCGGGCGGTCGCACCACCGAGCTGTGGACCGAGGCCGGCAAGCTCGGCTACCTGGGCGCGAACCTGCCGGCCGAGTACGGCGGCGGGGGCGGCGGCATCACCGAGCTGGCCATCGTCGCGGAAGAGCTGGCGGCCGCCGGCTGCCCGCTGCTGCTGATCGTGGTCTCCCCCGCCATCGCCGGTACCGTCATCGCCCGCCACGGCACCGAGGAGCAGCGCCGTACCCACCTGCCCGGCATCGCCGACGGCTCCACCAAGGTGGCCTTCGCCATCACCGAACCGGAGGCCGGCTCGAACTTCCACCGCCTCGGCACCGTGGCCCGCCGCGGCGGCGCGGACTGGGTACTGCGGGGCAGCAAGTCCTTCATCTCGGGCGTGGACGAAGCCGACCACGTGCTCGTGGTCGCCCGTACCGCCGACGAGGCCACCGGAAAGCTGAAGCCGGCCCTGTTCCTGGTGCCCACCGACGCGCCCGGCCTGTCCCGCTCCGAACTGGAGATGGAGATCGTCGCGCCGGAGAAGCAGTGGCTGCTCTACCTCGACGACGTCCGGGTACCCCCGACCGCGCTCGTCGGCGAGAGCACCGACGCCGGACTGCCCGCCCTGTTCGCCGGCCTGAACCCGGAACGGATCACGATCGCCGCGTCGTCCGTCGGAACGGCCCGGTACGCGCTGGACCGCGCGAACACCTACGCGAAGAGCCGCGCGGTGTGGGGCCGCCCGATCGGTACCCACCAGGGCGTCGCCCATCCCCTTGCCCACGCGCAGATCCAGGTCGAACTCGCCCGGCTGATGGTCGCGAAGGCGGCGGCGCTCTACGATGCCGGGCGCGACCTGGAAGCCGGTACCGCGGCCAACATGGCCAAGTACGCGGCAGCCGATGCGGCCACCCTGGCCGTGGACACCGCGATCCAGGCCATGGGCGGCAACGGGATGACCACCGAGTACGGCGTCGCCACGCTGCTCGGCGTCACCCGGGTCATGCGGATCGCGCCGGTGTCCCGGGAGATGATCCTCAACTTCGTGGCCCAGCACGTCCTCGGTCAGGACCGCTCCTATTGACGAGATCGGTTGACCGGATCCACACCGGCTGGATCCCCGCGATGATCACCCCGGCCACGACCCGGGGGATCCGACGCGGACGTCGGCCCAGTCGAGGGTACGGTTGCCCCGCCGGATCAGCCGGGCCAGCTGCTCGATCAGCCACGGCCCGTGCGCCTCGGGCCGCTCGTACCCGAGGAGCCGGCCGTGCCAGCCCCGGCTCACCAGGACGGCGACCACCCGGGGCAGCCCGTCCGGGTCGGGCTCGACGACCAGGTCGACCACCCGGCCGAGGAAGGTCCCGGCGCGGTCGTAGGCCGGCTGGTCGATCAGGTCGCCGCTACGCATCGGACGCCCCCGGGATCCTGCCGATGACGTGCTCGCTCAGCCACTCCTCCAGGGCCGGCTCGGGCAGCAGCTCCCGGCGGGTGCGCAGCTGGACGACGGTGTCGACGCCCGCGACGTGCTCGTACGGGATGCGGGCCCGGTACGGCCCGTTCGCGCTGTGCAGCCGGGTGGCGACGCCGGCGATGAGCCGGCCCAGCCAGCCACCCATCCGCTCGCCGAGCGCCCGCGGGCCGAGCAGCAGGGCCACCACGCGGGGCGGGTCCTCGTCGGACAGCTCCACGTCGTCGACCTTCCCGACCAGCTGCCCGTCCCGGTCGACGACCTGGCGGTCGAGCAGGTGGAACCAGACGTACACCGGCTCAGCCTCCCATTCCGGTGGCGATCATCAGCGGGATCGCGGCGACCGATACGACGATCAGGATCACCAGGTAGACGGTGGCCACGGTATTGGTGAACCAGCCGTTCACGTGCTCGCCGAGGTACTCCCGGTCGTTGGCGATGACCAGGATCGGCAGGTAGGTCAGCGGCAGGATCACCGCGTTGAACACCAGCATGAACTCGGTCAGCTGCACCGGTTCGATCGTGGTGAACAGCACCAGCACGCCGAGCACGATGCTCACCAGTACGACGAAGTGGAACCGGGCCGCCTCGCGCGGCGGTACCAGCTTGCCCCACTGCCAGCCGAAGTACTGCGCGACCGTGTACCCGGCGGACAGGCCGTTCTCCAGCGCCGCGCCGAAGGTGGCGGCGAAGATGCCCAGGATGACCACGACCAGGCCGACCTTGCCCAGCCCCACCGCCACCGGCAGCGCCGCCTGGCCGACCGAGTTCACCTGCGCGTCCAGCGGATGGAACAGGGCAGCGGCGGTGGCCATGATGCCCAGCGAGAGCAGCCCGCCGAGCGGGAACCCGATCAGGACGTTGGCCCGCATGGTGGGCAGCTCCTCCGGTCCCCAGCGCTCCTCGACGCCGCCGGACGAGAAGAAGAACACCTCGTACGGCGTCATGGCGGAGGCGAACAGCGAGACCGCGAAGTACCCGTAGGTGGCCCAGTTCTCCCCGCCACCCGGTACGGGCTGGCGGGCCTGCTGCCACAGGCCGGACCAGTCCGGGTGCAGGTGCGGCAGGGCGACCAGGAACACCGCCAGCGCGAGGCCGGCCAGCCCGAAGACACGCTCGAGGGTCTCGAACTTCAACCGCCACAGCGCCACCCACAGCACGAACCCGGCGACCGGTACCCACAGCAGGTAGTTGATGCTCGTGGCCAGCTCCAGGGCGAGCGCGACGCCGCCCAGCTCCGCACCGAGGGTCACGAGCGTGACCAGGAACGCCGCTACGAGATTGATCAGCGCGACCCGGGGACCGAGCCGCTCGCGGATCAGGTCGAACACCGCCAGGTTGCTGATCGCGGTGACCCGGCCGGCCATCTCGCCGTACACGCAGATGCCCGCCACGCCGAGGAGCAGCACCCAGGCCAGGGACATGCCGAACCGGGCGCCGGCCTGGGAGCTCGCGACGAAGTCACCGACGTCGACGAAGCCGCCGATCGCGGTCAGGATACCGAGCGTGACGGCGAAGAACTTCTTCACGGCCTGTGCTCTTCGACGAAGTCGGCCAGCCGGTCGCCGAGCGGGCCGAGCGCCGCCACCGCCGACCGCGCGGCGGGATCTTCGCTGCGGTCGAACGCGGCGACCAGGTCACCGACCGTCCGGGAAGCCTCGTCGAGGAGTCTGGTCAGCTGGTCGCGGATCGGCGCTTGCGCCGGACCGGGTGCGGGGGTGGCGGCCAGCTCCTCCTCCGCCGTGGCCACGCCCCGCACCGCGTTGTCCAGCACCGGCGACAGGGTGGTGTCGAACATCCGGCCGTCCAGCCGGGCCTGTCCGGCGAGCCGCGCCGTCCGTACCGCCGAGAGCGCGCCCTGCGCGGTCTTCGCGGCCGCGTTGCGAAACGCGTGCGCGTCGGTACCGGCGCTGGTCGTGAACGCCAGCCCGAGCCATCCGGCCAGCAGGAGCGCCAGGACGACCCCCAGCCCGATCCGCCATCGCACCCCGGACTGGTACCCCATGATCGGCGATCAGAATCATGGTCGCCGATCGGCGCGGAATCAGAACAGCAGCCACAGGTAGAACAGGGTGCCCATCTTGTAGGCGAGCACCGCGGTCGGCACGGTCAGCAGCGCGAGCAGCCAGCCGGGCAGGTGCCGGAGCAGCAGCAGCGCCGGCAGCAGCAGCGCGTGCGAGCGGTACTGGGAGATCTGGGTACCGGCGAACAGCGGCACGAGGAAGGTGACGACCGCGAAGACGACCAGGCCGGCATCGAGCGGGACGAACCGGCGCCGTACCGCGGCGACCACCGCGGCCGCGCAGCAGAGCAGGACCAGGCCGAGGCTGGCCCACATCTCGGTGCGCACCGTCAGATCCAGCCGGTGGACCTGGCCGGGCGTGGCCTTCCCGACCTCCGGGCTTACCTGGGCCTGGCTGACCAGCGAGAGGAATGCCGCCACCGGGTTGTACCGCTGCCCGCCGTACTTGTCCTGGCTGAGGAAGAACGCGTTCCAGTGCCCCACGGTCACCTGCATCACCACAAAGACCAGCAGGAGGCCCGTGAGGGACAGCGCGCCGACCACCCCGGCCTGGCCCAGGAACCGCCGCCAGCCGGCGCGCTCCCGGCCGGCCAGGACGGCGGCGACGCCGACCGCGGCGAGGCCGGCCACGATGCCGATCGGGTAGGCGGCTGCAGCCACGGCACCGGCGAGACCGGCGAGTAACCAGCGCCGCCGGGTCGCCAGTGCCAGGCAGGCCAGCGTCGCGGTGACCGCGACGGACATCGGGAAGATGGCGTGGAAGTAGACGCCGACGGGGAACACCGTGACGAGCGCCAGGAGGGCCACGTTGCGCAGTCGCTGACCGGGCGGCCCGAGCGCTCCACCGGCGGGACCCGGGTCGGCCGGCGCCGGTCGGGTCAGCAGCCACCAGAACAACAGGACCGCGGCGACGGTACCCAGCTCGGCGACCAGGACGGCGGCCCGGCCGACCGAGAGCCCGGTGGGCGCCTGCACGGCGCGGATCAGCCACGGGTACAGCGGGAACCAGCCGGCGTTGCCGCACCACCGCTGGTCCGGCGGGGTCGTTTGCGGGTTGCAGTGGAACAACTGGTAACCGCCGTCGGCGACCTGCTCGTAGAAGGCGGAGTCCCAGCGCCAGTGCCCAGCGACCGTGAAGTAGTGGTATCCGGTGCGGGCGGCGGCCGTCCAGTACAGTACGTGACCGAGCAGATACGCCGTGAGCGGCGGCAGGGCGAACCCGACCGTCCGGCGCAGTCGTCTCCGCTCCGGCGGCGCGGACTGCCTGGCCGGGGTACGGTCGGTAACGGTGGTCACGATACGAACGTCCTCATCGTGGTGCCGAGCTTATCGACCTGGGGCGGAGCGGGTCACGCTTGCTAAGCTACCCGCCGTGGTGGAACTGGAGGGGGTCGGCGACGTCGCGGTACGCCTGCCGCGGCAGCGCCGCTTTCGCCCAGGTGGCGGCGCGGCCGAAGAGGCGGGTACCGGGCCGCGAGCCCGCGTGCGGCTCTCGGTGACCCGGACCGACCTGGGCGTCGGTACCGTCTTCCTGATCGGTGGCCTCTGGGTACCGGGCCGGCTCTGGTTCGGCTCGAACCTGCGGGTGGCGGCCTCCGACGACGAGAACGTGTTCGAGTGGTTCCTGGCCCACGGGGCGCGCTGGGTGACGCATGGGGGGAACCCGCTGTTCTCCCACCAGATCCTGCAGCCCGAGGGCGCCAACCTCATGATCAACACGTCGATCCTCGGGCTGTCGGTCCCGCTCGCGCCGCTGACCCTGGCGGTCGGCGCTCACGCGGCGTTCCTCATCGCGGTTACGCTGTGCCTCGCGGGTACCTCCTATGCCTGGTACCACGTGCTGTCCCGGCACTTCGTGGAAAGCCGGCTCGCCGCGTTCCTCGGTGCCGCGTTGTGCGGGTTCGGTCCCGGCATGGTCGCGCACTCCGCCGGGCAGCTCGACCTGATCGCCGACTTCCTCGTGCCCTTCCTCGTGCTGGCCGTCCTGCGGCTGCGCGAGCCCGGCCGGGCCCGGCGGGGCGGCATCGTGCTCGGGCTGCTCGCCGCCTACCAGATCATGATCGCCGAAGAAGTGCTCTTCATGACCGGGATCACGATCGCGGTCTTCCTGCTCCTCTACGCCGTCCAGCGACGCGGCGAGGTCCGGCCGCAGCTACCCGCGTTCCTGCGTGGCGCGGCCGTGGCCGCGGTGACCGCGCTGGTCGCCGTCGGGTACCCCTTGTGGTTCCAGTTCTTCGGGCCGCGCCACGCCAGCGGGTTGATGGAGGGGGCGGCCGACTGGGTCACGCCGATCGACCAGTACGTGTCGATCCCGCCGTCGAGCTTCGCCGGCAACCCGACGTTCGGCAACGCGGTCACCTCGTTCAGCGAGTACAACTCCTTCTTCGGCTGGGCGCTGCCGGCCGTACTGGTGCTGATCGTGATCTGGCGGCGCCGCGACCCGGTGGTCCGGGCGCTGGCCGGGGCGGCTGTCGTCGCCGGCCTCATCTCGCTCGGCAAGACCATCACGTTCGGCGAGGCGACCCTCGGCCCCGGGCCGTTCCGGGCGCTGGCCCACCTGCCGCTGTTCGACAAGCTGTCACCGTCGCGCTTCGGCCTCGCCGTCATGGTGGTGTTCGGCGTCCTGGTCGCGCTCGCGGCGGACCGCTGGTCGGCGGCGGTCGGGCGCGGCGAGCTGGGCGGGCTGGACGCGCGGACGGTACGGGTCGCCGGGTACGCGGTCCTCGGCGCCGCCCTGCTGCCGCTGATCCCGGCGCCGGTCATGACGATGGAGGTGTCCGGCGTACCGGCGTTCATCGCCAGCGGCGCCTGGCGCTCGTACGTCGCGCCCGGACAGAGCGTCGTCGTCGTACCGGTGCCGATGTACGCGCAGACCGAGGCGCTGCGCTGGTCCACGTTCACCCGGCTGGACCTGCCGCTGGCGCACGGGTACATGCTCGGTCCGGTGGGCGCTGACGGCACCCGGATGGACTTCAACCCGCCGCCCCGGGTGCTGTCCACCATGCTCAACGACGCCGCCCGGGACGGCCGGACACCGGAGGTGATCACCGACGACCAGCGCCGGGCGGTCACCGCGGACCTGCGGTACTGGCGGGCGTCGATCGTCGTGGCCCGGACCGGGCAGCAACACGCCCAGCAGGTCCGCGCCGTCGGCGAGGCGCTGTTCGGTACACCGGCCACGACCGGCGGGGTCTGGCTGTGGGACGTCCGGCCGATTGTCGCCGGCGCCTGACCCGCGCGGCGGCCTCGGCGTCGTCCGTCCACGATGGACGGTCGGGTCCGCCACGCACCGCTTCCGCACGCGCGGTGAACCGGGCCCCGGACGGGCCGCGGGTCGATAGGCTCCGTACCACCATGAGGACCCGCGTACCGTGACCACCCTCGCCGACACGGTCCCGTACCGGCCGTCGCCGCCGGCCGCGCCCAGCCGGGTGCGCCGCACGGTGCGGTTCGCTCTTCCGCCGCTCGCGGCTTACCTGCTCGGCCACCTGGTGTACCTGACCGGCGCGATCCGCTCCGGCGTCGACTACTTCACCGTCGCCGCCCATGCGCGCTGGGACTCCACGTTCTACGAGGAGATCGCCGGCCACGGGTACCACATGTTCGTCTGCGACACCGAACCGAAGTTCGCATTCTACGGCAACGCCTGGTGCGGCAACGCCGGCTGGTTCCCGCTGTACCCCTGGCTGATCCGGCTGGTACGGATGGTGACCGGCCTGTCGGTCGCGCGCTCGGCGCTGCTCGTCGGCGAGGCGGCGACCATCGCCGCGGTCCTGCTGTTCTGGTGGTTGCTGACCCGGCTGGTGCCGTCCGAGCCGGGTACCGCCGGCCGGGGGATGCGCCCGCGCGGCGCCGGACTGCGCAACGGCGCGCTGCTGGCGCTGGTCGTGGTGTTCCCGGTGGGCATCTACTTCCACGCGGTCTTCCCGATGTCGGTCGCGGTGGCCGCGACGCTGGCGTGCCTGGCGCTGGCGACCCGGCGCCACTGGGTACTGGCCGGCCTGGCCGGTGCCGCGGCGGCCGCCGCCTATCCGGTCGGGGTGGCCACGGGTCTCGGGGCGGTCGCCGCCGTCGCCGCGCTGGCGGGGGGCGAGCGCAACGCGGTGCCGCGGTACCTGATCCGGGCCGCGCTCGTCGGTGCCCTGTCGCTCGGCGGGCTGGTGCTGGTGTTCGTGGTGATGCGGGTCGCCACCGGACACTGGGACGCGTTCTTCCTCAGCCAGGACAAGTACGGCGGGCAGCGGCACGATCCGTTGTACGCGTTCATCGCGATGGTCAGCCATGGTCCGGCCGGCCCGGACACCGTGAAGGCGAGCCGGATGCTCACCGACCGGCTCGACGTCGCGGTACGGGCGGAGATGTGGGCGAGCCTGGGACTGGTGCTACTCGCCTGCGCCTGCGCGGTGGTCGCGGCGGTACGGCGGCGGATCGTCGCGCTCGACGTCGGGCTGGCCTTCTTCGCGGTCGTCGCCTGGCTGGTGCCGCTGTTCGCCGGTACCCAGATCTCGCAGTACCGCTCGCACGCGCTGCTGCTGCCGGTACTGCTGCTCCTGCGGCACCTGCCCGGCTGGCTGCTCGGGCTGCTGACCATCCCCGCGGCGTTGCTGGCCTACAAGATGGGCACGCTGTTCTACGTGTCGCTGCTGTTCTGAGCGGTCACCAACGCGCTCACCAGCGCCAGCCGGTCACGGTGGCCCGGATGCCCCGCCGCACGGGGTTCGCGAGGTCGCGCACGACCGACCCGGCCAGCGGCCCGGCGAGCCAGCCGAACACCGCCACAAAGTACCCGATGACCAGCCACCGGGTCGGGCTGACCGGCAGGTGCGCGACGAACGGGTACCACAGCACGCTGTAGTCGGGCGTGTAGTGGCAGAAGGCCTCGAACGCGTAGTTGTCCACCGCGCAGACCTGCGGAAACGCCGCCGCCATGAAGACCGCGGCGCAGATGCCCACCCAGATCGACAGCGCGAAGGCCGCCACGGTCAGCAACCGTACCCACAGCGCCGCCGCGAGGTCACCGAGGCGTACCGCGATCGCCAGCGCCGCCGGTACCGAGGCGAACAGCAGGAACCGCGGTCCCCAGGTGAACCCGCCATACCAGGCGAACCACGGGGAGTACACCAGCACCAGGCCGGTGAGGAACAGCAGCCACCAGCCGTAGAGCCGGTACAGCGTGGTGTCCGGCCCGATCGTGATCGCCCGCATCGGCCGCCGTACCGGCAGGATCAGGCCGGGCGCGAAGAACAGCAGCCCCTTGCCGAACGAGAGCAGTTGCGACAGCAGGCCGAAGAAGAACGGGTAGGTGAAACCGTTCCCGCCCGAGTACGGCATGAGGGTCCGGGCGGCGCGGTCGCTGTCGTATCCGGTGGTCAGCGGGCTGCCGTTGCGGATCCAGTTCTCCGCCCCGATCAGCGCGACCGCCGCGAGTACCGCGAGGGCGTACCGCAGCCGCCGGCGCTCCGCCATCCGCTTGCCCACCACAAGGACCAGGCCGACGACGGCGGCGGGCGTGTTGACGACGCCCAGCACGACCGCGACCCAGCCGAGCCGCGCGAACCGCCGCACCGCGACCGCGGCCAGCCCGACGGCGACGGCCATCGCGGTGAACACCTCGGAGTTCCAGTGCACCACGTGCGCGGCGAACATCGACCCGGCCACCAGGACCAGCAGGAACCGGCGCAGCAGGGCGGCGTCGGCCCGGCGGCGCAGCAATCCGTACAGGGCCAGGATGCCGAGGCCGAAGACGATGGTGTTGTACAGCTCGCCGGCCCACATGTGGTCCCTGGTCAGCCGGTCGACGACCACCAGCGGCGCGGCGAACAGCGGGCCGACCAGCGAGTACCGGCCCGGCGGGAGGTGCCCGTGCAGCACGGCGAGCACGTTGTCGTACCGCATCAGCGCGTCGGCGATGACGTAGTGCGGCAGGACGAACGCGAAGATCACCAGGCCGGCGACGATCAGCCCGGTCTCCACCACCGGCCCGAGCCGCCCCGTGCGGGTGGTGCCGGCAGCGGACGACCCGGCGTCGGCGGTCACCGGCGACGCATCGGTACTCGTCATGCCTCGTCCGAAGTCTGTGCGGGGATGCAACGGCCGCCATGGACGATAGCAGCGGGACCGGTCAGGTCACCTGGTGGCCGTACATCACGCCCAGCGGGTCGGCGATCAGTTCCATCCGGGCGCCGTCGGGGTCGCGGAAGTAGATCGAGGTACCGCTCTCCAGCTGGTATGCCACGCCGGCCTCGTCGAGCTTCGCCTTGAGCCGCTCCCACCGCTGCGGCTCGACCGAGATCGCGATGTGGTGCATCCCGCCCAGTACCTCCGCGTACGGGCCGAGGTCGAGGCCGGGGAAGTCGAAGAACGCCAGCAGGTTGCCGTTGCCGATGTCGAAGAAGAAATGGTTGGAGCCGCGGTAGTCCCGGTTCTCGAAGATCTCGGTGAGCGGGAACTCCAGCAGGTCCTGGTAGAAGCGGATAGTGCGCTCGACGTCCGAGGAGAGCAGCGCGACGTGGTGCAGGCCGCGGGCGCTGCTCGCCGGGCGGTCCGCGCGCAGGTGCGCCTCGCGGATCTGCGCGCGGGCCTCCTCGATCTTCACGTAGTCGATCATAAGGTCGTCCCCCGCCGGGTCAGATCCGGAAGAACATGTTCAGGAACCGTTCGGCGACCACCACGTCACCGCAGATGGTGCCGGAGTTGCAGCGCCCGAAGGCGGTGAGCACGAAGCTGCCCGGGTCGAAGTCGAGCACCGCCGGGAGGCCCTCGACCGGGCCGGCCTGGTAGGTCAGGCCGGACGGTCCGGCGGACAGCCGCCAGGTACCGGCGTTGTGCCCGCTGCTGACCCGAATCCCGATCTCGAACGGTTCGGCCTCGTCCGGGGTGTCGACGGTGGCCTGCCAGAGGATCAGCATGAACGGTACGAGCAGGTCGGCGGCGTCGCCGTCGAGACCGTGCGCGCGGCCGGTGCCCTGCCGGATGTCCCAGGAGTGCACGCCGTAGTCCATGAGCTGGAACACCGGGTAGAAGAACGCGGGCAGCGGACCCATGTACTTGTGCGGGACGACCAGACCGCCCCACTCGTCGGGGCCGAGCGCCTCGCACATCTCCGTCAGCTTGGCGAAGTCGCCGTGCAGCCGTTCGACCGCCTCGGCCTGACCCAGCGCGCGGTGAATGCGCGCACTCTCGTTGAGCATGGTCTGCATCGCGCGGGTACCCAGTGCGTCCGGGTGGTCCTGGCCACCCCGGGCGACGTCGAACCCGGTGATGTCGCTTTCGGTCACGTCGATGAGGTGGCCGACGAGGTCGCGGACCTGCCACTGCAGGCAGGCCGTCGGAGCTTCCCAGGCACCGGGTACCTGGACGAGGGCGAAGAAGCGCTCGGCCTCGCGCCGGACGACGCGGAGCAGGTTGTCCTTGGCTTCATAGGTGGTGGCGTCCCACTCTGGCATCGTTGCCTCCAGCTGGATCGGACGGATCCCCGTGGGCCTGACTGCGACGCTACGACCGCCTCGGACGGTGCGTCAATCGGCGGACCCGCCGGGCGCGAGCGCCTCGGCGATCTCCTCGGCGCGGCGGACGGCGGTGGCCGGGTCGGCGTCCGGCGAGCCGACGAGCGGGTCCCAGTTCAGGTCGTAGAACAGCTCGGACACGCCCCGTTCGCCCAGCCCTTCGACGTCGGCGCGGATCTGCGCGAACGAGCCGGACAGCAGCGGTCCCCGGGTACCGGGCCGGAGCACGCCGCGGCAGACAATACGGACGGCCGCGGGGTCCCGCCCGGCCCGCCGGGCGGCCCCGCGGACGACCGCGATGTCGTCGGCGATGCGGGACAGGTCGGCACCGCTGCGGCTGACCCAGCCCGCGGCAACCCGGCCGGCCCGGCGCAGCGCCGGCGGCGCGGACCCGCCGAGCAGTACCGGCGGACCAGGGCGCTGTACCGGCTTGGGCGCCATCCGGCTCGGTGGGACCGTGTAGAACTCGCCGTGGAACTCGCTGACCTCGTCGGCCCAGAGCGTGTTCAGGACGGCCAGGTACTCCTCGGCGCGGGCGCCCCGCCGCTCCGGCGTCGCGCCGGTGGCCGCGAACTCGACCGGTGACCAGCCGACCCCGAGGCCGAGATCCAGCCGGCCGCGGGACAGCACGTCGAGCGTGGCGGCCTGCTTGGCCAGGTAGGTCGGTGACACGAACGGCAGGTTCACCACGGCCACGCCGAGCCGGATCCGCGACGTGTGGGCCGCGGTGAAAGCCAGCGACACCAAGGGATCCAGCACACTGCGGTACACCGGGTCGAGCTGCTGGTCGGCGCCCACCAGCAGCCGCTGGAACGTCCACAGCGAGTGGTACCCCAGCGCCTCGGCCCGCACGGCGAACCGTTCCACACTGTCCGGATGCGCCCACACCCCGGACACCGGCAACCCGAATCCGATCAGCACAGCACCACGGTAGGCCGTCGGGCCGGCGACCACACCTGGGGTTGATCGGCCGCGTGGCCGGGTAGGTACCGGCGGGCTCCGTCCCGATGATCCTGCTCGCCCTCGTGTTCCCGGTGGCCTGGTTGGCCGGTGGGCTCTTCGTCAAGGGCGGCCTCGGCAACACCGCGTACCAGCTGCCGGCGACGACGGTCGCCACGATCGTGACCTTCGTGATGGTCTTCATCATCCAGTCCAGCCAGAACCGGGATACCCGGGCCCTGCAAGCCAAGATCGACGCGATCGCGAACGTGCTCGCGATGATGGCCCGCGAACAGGGCATCGAGGATCACGAGCACCGGCTGACCCGGCTCGTCGGGCTCGAGGACGCCCCGGAGCGGGAGATCGACATGGAGCAGACCCAGGTACGGCGCACCGCCCACCAGACCGCGCACCGACCGGACAACGCGTCGACCACGCACACAGCGTAATCGTGATCGAACGCTCGATGGGCCCACGGGTAGGCCGGGATCGACAACGAACTGTCACCGGTCCGCGCACCGGCATGTACTTCACCGACGCCAAGAAAGGCTTGGCGGCGCTCACATCCGCCGTCAAGACACACTGGTCGGCTAATCC